>Ga0209319_1000216_pt1 | contig 93567 bp, 93 predicted proteins | sample RifGroE2_FD_184000 | JGI IMG/M metagenome (GOLD analysis project Ga0209319, IMG submission 184000) | Groundwater microbial communities from Rifle, Colorado - Groundwater E2 (SPAdes) (version 2) | ecosystem: Environmental > Aquatic > Deep subsurface > Groundwater | place: Rifle, Colorado, United... | reverse complement strand
CCACGATTCTAGATGCGGAAATAAATGTTAATGACACGATGGGGCAGAAACTTGGATTTTTCCCGATGGAAAATATGGAAGGGGTAGGTGGCGATATCGTACCGCCTAACTTGGATTTCAAACCAGCCCCTGGAGGTGTGCGCATTTATTTGAATTGCGAAGGCAGGTTAGACCAGGTGCTTGCTAAAGTCGAGGAGGCGGGCGGAAGAATCATTAATCCGAAAACCAATATCGGTGAGCCTGGCTGGATCGCTGTTATCATGGACACTGAAGGCAATTCGATCGGCCTGCACAGCATGAAAGAATGAATCTTATTATTCTATACGGACAATCTTGTATTCAATGTCCTTACTCAAGGTTTTTATTTTTATGATGTCGCCAACTCTGCGACCAATCAGCGCATAGCCGATGGGTGAGTTATGAGAAATGATTCCTTTGCCAGGATCTGTTTCGGCCGAACCAAGCAAGAGATAAGTTTTTTGTCTGCCGGAAACTTCAACGGTCACATGGTGGCCGAGCTGGACAGTCGTTGAGTTCTTTACTGGCGTAATTATGAGTGAACGTTTTAAGTGGTCCTCTATTTCTATTATTTTTTGATTTATGCCTCTTAGCCGTCCTTTTGCCATGGAATAGGCGGCATTATCAGAAAAATCTCCCATTTCTGCCAATCGCTTGACTTCTTCAACTGCTCGTGGATGACTGTATTTCTTCAGTCTTTCCAGCTTGTTTTTAAGCTCATTGAACTTAGCCTCGGTCAGGTGGGGATCGGGTTTCTGGTGAGTGTATTTTCCTGGTTTTCGAATCGGTATTTGCATGCAGTTATTATAAAAAGGTTTATACTCTTTGGCAAGGAGAATAGTTCTATCATTGCAATAATGGTCAATAAATAGTAATCTTAAATTAATAATTTGATTTTATGGTAAATGAGGTAATCTTAAATATCGACAATTTATCCAAGAAATATGACCAGGCCGTAGCGGTTGACCAGATTTCTTTTAATATAAATTCTGGTGAAATAATCGGTCTGCTTGGACCGAATGGTGCAGGCAAGACTACCACCATAAACATGGTTCTGGGTTTGCTTCAACCGACATCAGGGGAGATTAAGGTATTCGGCTTGGATTTGGAAAGTGCCCGCTCGGAGATAAATAGACAGACAAACTTTGCCGCGGTCTATGCTCATATGCCTGCAAATCTTACTGTCTGGCAGAATCTTTATGTCTTTGGCATGCTTTATGAAGTGGAAAATCTTAATAAAAGGATAGATGTCCTGTTGGCTGAATTCGATTTAGAAAAGTTCAGGCATGTTAAGGCAGGGCTGCTTTCTTCTGGTGAACTTTCTCGTTTGAATTTAGCAAAAGCGATAATTAATGAACCATGCTTGCTGTTGTTGGATGAGCCGACTGCCTCACTTGATCCGAGCATCGCTGAAACTATCCGAGAAAATATCTTGGCTTATGCTAGGAAAACCAAGGCAGCGATTCTTTGGACATCCCATAATATGAAAGAAATTGAGGCGGTATGTGATCGGGTCTTATTCATGTCCCATGGAAAAATCCTCTTGGAAGGCAATCCTAAAAGCTTGCCAACGCAATATGGCAAGAAAGATTTGGAAGAATTATTCATTTCGGTTGCCAGGGAGCCGTTAACTTTCCACGAATAATATGAGTCTAAAAAGAATTTATGCCATTTATATCAGACAATGGTTCTTGATCAAAAGCAATCCGGTGCGCCTTGCTAATATTTTCTTGTGGCTGTTGATCGATATCTTTTTATGGGGCTATATCAGTAAGTATCTCAGCACCTTGGGACAGGCAACTTTTAGTTTTGTTACGGTTGTTTTGGGCGCCATCATCCTTTGGGAGTTCTTAAGCAGAATGCAGCAGGGGATTATGACTTCCTTTTTGGAAGAGATCTGGTCGAATAACTTTGTTAATTTTTTCGCCTCCCCACTAAAGATTAAGGAATATGTTGCGGGCATGGTGCTTACCAGTATTATGACTACTGCAGTCGGTTTTTTGGCGATGGTTCTGGTCGCTGGTTTGGTTTTTGGTTACAATATTTTATTGCTAGGCTTTTATATTTTTCCTTTCATCTTGATCCTATTTATTTTTGGAGTAGCAATCGGTATTTTTATTTCAGGAGTGGTGTTTAATTTCGGGCCTTCAGCTGAGTGGCTGGCTTGGCCGATACCGCTCTTGCTTTCTATCATCTCCGGCGTATATTATCCGCTTTCCACCTTGCCTCTTTTTTTGCAAGCAATCGCCAAAATCTTTCCGACAGCGTACGTCTTCGAAAGTATGCGGACTGTTGTGACTAGCAATAACCCCGCATCAAACATTGATCTGCTGATCGGATTATTGTTGGCACTAGCCTATCTATTCCTGGCGTACATCTTTTTTATAAAAATTTATCAACGCAATTTAAAAAATGGTGGCATCGCCCGTTTTAATGCGGTTTAATTTTAAAATGAAGAATTATAAATATTTATTTTTAATCTTGGCGATAGTGATACTATATCTTTTTCTGGCCCATGCCGATATTTATCGTCAATTGAGGCGGGCAGGCTTAAAATCACCCGATATGCAACACACCTATCTGATCAATGAAAATATTTCAACCTCGACTGGGATGATTTATGTTTCACTTGGGGACAGCCTCACTGCGGGAGCGGGGGCTGAAAACTATAACGAAGCTTATCCTTATTTGTTGGCTCAGCAATTAGGCAGTAACGAAAAAAAAGTCATTCTGAAGAATTTTTCCTACCCAGGGGCCAAGACCAGTGATCTGATAAAAGATCTGCTCGTACCTGCAGTTGCTGAAAAACCAGACATGATTACTTTGTTGATCGGTACCAATGATGTTCACGGAAATATATGGGATGAGGAGTTTAGGAATAATTATGAATATATTCTGAAAAAATTAACTGAGGAAACTCAGGCAAAAATTTATATCATAAGCATTCCCTATATCGGGTCCGATACTTTATTGCTACCACCTTATAACTTTTATTATAAATTCAAGGCAAAGAATTTCAACCGGATAATAAAAGAACTTGCGGATAATTATAAATTAAAATATATCGACCTAACTACACCCACGGCCGAACTGTTAAGGCAAGATGGTCCGCATTATTCCGCGGATGCTTTTCATCCCTCGGCTAGCGGCTACAAGATTTGGGCAAAAATAATATATGACAATATCAATCAATAATCCTTTACTAGCTACTTATATTTTTGAAATCATATTTGTCGTCGCTTTGCTGATTTCCATCCGACGCAGAGAAGGGAATGATTTTTTTCCCGCATCAGTCACTCAAGAACTCAAGGGTTTGGCTATCTTGGCTGTAGTCTTTTCCCATATAGGATATTTCTTGGTTACAGATCATCGCTTCTTATATCCCATCTCTACCGTAGCGGGGGTGGGGGTGAATTTATTCTTGTTTTTATCTGGTTATGGCCTCATGATCAGCAGTCTAAAAAAGCAGTATTCAGTTTGGCAGTTTTATCGTCATCGATTGCTAAAATTATTTATCCCTTTTTGGCTTGCTTTGATTGTGTTTTTCCTTTTGGATAGTCTGTTTTTGAAAATCAATTATTCTTGGAATTATATCGGAGAAGCTTTGCTGGGCTTATTCACCCATGCCGATCTGTACCAGGATGTGAATTCACCACTCTGGTATTTTACTTTGATTTTATTTTATTATCTGGTTTTTCCCTTGGTATTTTTACGAAAATACCCGTGGCTTTCCGCGGGCATCATTTATCTGATTACATATTTTATCCTGGATATTAATCCGGATCGCTTGATATATGTTGTACATCTATACAAAATCCATCTGATCGCCTTTCCTTTGGGAATGTTTATTGCCGGGCTGGCGTCACAAAAGAAGATTTCGGCTTATTTAGAGTTGGGAAAGAATAAGATCGCTAATGCTAATAGGAAAATATTCAAAACAATTTTCTATTATTTTTCTCTAGCAGTTTTGATCATTCTGGTCGGCTATACGCTTTATTTTCCTGGCATAGGTCAGGAGCCGCTTACAGAAGAATTAACCAGTATTGCCGCTGTTCTGGCGCTAATTTTGATTTTTAGCATGAAGAAGTTCGATATCAAGCTTTTGTACTGGTTCGGTTTCTATTCTTATGAGATATATTTATTCCACTGGCCGCTGCTTTACCGCTATGATCTCTTCTTTAAGTTTTTGCCAGCCTGGTTCGCTCTGGTAATTTATTTAGCATTTTTCCTCGCTCTTGGTTGGGGATTAAGAAAAATTTCAGATAGAGCTGCGGAGAAAGTTTCTGTTTAAGGTTATTAAACTACATTATGAAAATTTATATCGGTCATTCTAAAGAGTTGAATTTCAGAGACGAATTATATATTCCTATCAGAGAAAGTAGATTCAATTTAGAGCATGAGATAATCTTACCACACGAAATTTATCAACAAGCAAATAATTTTATAACAAAAGATATTATAAAAACTTGTGATTTGATGATTGCTGAAGTTTCTTTCTCTGCAACTGGATTGGGAATTGAACTTGGATGGGCAAATTCTTTCGGATGCCCGATAGTTTGCATTTATCGAAAAGATTCCAAAATAGAGGGGTCTTTAAAAGTAATTTGTACAGAATTTATAGAATATACAGATAAAAATGATTTAATAGAAAAAATAAGTCATATATCAAAACTGAAGTAAAATATATATAAACATCTATTTTTCTTTACTAACAACGATAATATTCTTTTTTATTTCCTTGACTGGTAAGTGGTGTCCGGTAGGGTAATCTCGGATTGCCTCGTTGATAGTTTTTTCGCTGTAGCGGTAGTGCTTGCCTTTGCGAGTGCCTGGGTCGTTGGTGATGAATTCATTTTTTGCCTTGTCGTATCCGATTATGACTATCATGTGATGATCCGGGCCAGGTGGTGTGAAATTCGGATTATTTAGTTTTACCCCGTGCATCGGAGCTATCACAATTTTACCAAGAGAGAGCTCTTTTTTAATATCATTCGTGGTGATGTTGTTGACCACTTTGAAATTTTCGAATTTGAAATATCCTTTCAAAATCCTTTCTGCCGTGTCTTTTACGGAAGTGTCATTGTGGTTTTTATATTTTTGCTGTTCCCAATCCGCGATTGCGATGATTTTTTTTTCCGCCTCAGCGTTTCCGGTAGGCAAGCTTTGCTTTCTTGCCCAGGCAACTGCCATCAAGGCGGAAGCTTCTTCACAGCCATCCTGCTGCCGGATATCACTCCATCTTCCAAGGGGTGCTTGACTGATAAAAGGGACATTGTTCATGGAATCGACTATCAGCTGTACTTTAGCCAAAACCTCTGTTGGCTTAGCTGACGGTGGAGCCGCATCGGTACTAGTAATCTGTTTTTGAAAGTTTACCTGTGGCTCGTCCGCATCTTTCCATTCCATCTGCTCTGTACTGGTATAGGCAAAGATATACCAACCAAAGCCGATAATTGCAATTGTATATAAAATTTTTTTCATAATGTTTTTATTCAAGGCGAGTATAGCAATGCTATAAAAAAAATGCAATATAGTATAGAATAAAATAATAAAATTAAATTTTTGTTAGTATTTAGAATAATTATCGCATATCGCGAAATTTACTTAAAGTCTAAGAATAGTTTATAAAAAAGAGATATGAAATATGATGTAATAGTTATCGGGGGAGGGCCGGCCGGAATGATGGCCGCGGGTAGAGCCGGTGAAACAGATGCCAAGGTTTTGTTAGTGGAAAAAAACAATCGTCTAGGAATAAAACTTCTGATATCGGGTAATGGCCGCTGTAATATCACCAATCAGGTCAGTAACCCGAGAGAATTCATCTCTCGTTTTGATAATGGAAGCTTTTTATTTTCTTCAATGAATAAATTCGGTGTCGATGAAGTTATTGATTTCTTCAACAATCGGGGTGTGGCCACAAAAGTGGAAAAAGAAAATCAGGTTTTCCCAATAACCGATCGCTCTCAAGATGTTTTGAAGGCATTAGTAGATTATATGAAAGAGGGAGGCGTAGAAGTTAAAACTGACGCAGAGGTCAAAGAGCTGAGGGTAGTCGGAAAAAGAATTGAAAATATAATCTTGAAAGATGGCAAAAAAATTACAGCTGAAAATTATATCATTGCTACCGGCGGGAAATCTTACCCTGCCACCGGCTCGACCGGAGAGGCTTATGGCTGGCTGACAAGAATCGGCCATACCATTATTACGCCGGTCCCGGCCTACACGCCAGTTGTTGTCAAAGAAAAATTCATCAAAGAATTGGAGGGCCTAAGCCTGACTGATGTCGTGGTTAACTTATTTGATGGCAAAAGAAAAATTGACAGTAAGAGGGGTGGAGCCTTGTTCACCTTTAACGGGCTTTCCGGTCCTGCAGTTTTGGCACTCAGTAAAAAAATCAACCAAGAATTGGTCAGTCAAAAGAAGCTGGACTTGAAGTTAGATTTTTATCCTGACCTTGATTTTGCTCTGCTTGATAAAAAAGTTCAAGCAACTTTTCAGGCCGACAACAATCGCGTTTTGAAAAATTGTTTAGAAAAATTATTGCCGCAAAGGTTCATTCCTGTTGCGTTATTTGTAGCTGGAATTGACTCTGAAAAAAAGGTGAATTTGGTTACCGGAGAAGAAAGAAGACGCCTAATCCATAAATTAAAGGAGTTTAATTTGGTTATAGATGGAACAGTCGGCTTCAACAAGGCAGTGGTTACTGCCGGAGGTGTCGCCTTGTCAGAAATCGACCCTAAAACAATGAAATCTAAATTGATTGATAATTTATATCTTGCCGGCGAGATCTTGGACTTAGACGGGCCTACCGGTGGCTTTAATTTGCAGGTCTGTTGGAGTACCGGTTATACTGCAGGGGAAAGCATTGGGCTGAAATGACGTAGTAGAGGCTAGACATTTTCCAATAATTATGTTATCCTATTTTGGTGCTGAATCTAAAATTGGCACAATTAATTTAAAAATAAAATCCTGCAATTACAGCTTTGCTTGTATGATGGAATAAAATAATAATATGGCGGAAGAAGTCGTTCTTAGATTCGATGAAGTAACATTTGAATATCAATATAAAAAACCTACTTTGGATGAGGCTAGTTTTAGCGTGCGCAAAGGCGCTAAAATCACCTTGATGGGGCAGAATGGCGCCGGCAAAAGCACTCTCTTCAACCTGATCAAAGGCGACCTGAAACCGAAAGAAGGCAAAATTTCCATCGCCAGCGGTGCAACAGTGGGAACAGCCAATCAGACAGTAGCTCGAGAAGATTTTGATCTGACAGTCGAACAATATTTTGCCAAAGCCTTTGAAGTTGTTCCGCCAAATCTGGCTAGTCGTATCAGCAAGGTGATGGACGCTGTGAACTTTACTATTCCCACCGACAGACGAGTAGGGGATCTTTCGGGCGGACAGCAGGCACGATTGCTATTGGCCTTTGCCTTGATCCAAAATCCGGATATTCTCCTATTGGACGAGCCGACCAATAACTTGGACAAGGAAGGGATAGATCATCTGATCACTTTTTTGATCATGTACGATAAAACAGTAATCGTAATCTCTCATGATGCAGATTTTTTGAACTGCTTTACCGAAGGCGTTATTTATCTGGATGTGTTCACGCACAAAATTGAAACTTATGTCGGAGATTATTATACCGTAGTGGAAGAGATCAGCAAGCGGGTAGAGCGCGAACAGATGAAAAATGCACAGCTGGAAAAACAGATCCGGGATCGTAAAGAAAAAGTTAATTTTTTTGCCAATAAGGGTGGTAAGATGCGCAAACTGGCTAAAAAGCTTCGGGATGAGACAGAAGAACTGGAAGAAAACAAGGTGGATGTCCGGCGGGAAGACAGGACAATTCGAAATTTCATCATTCCAGCGCAGGATATCAATGGTGAAATCGTTGCGATCAAATCTGTAAAAATAATAAAAAATCATGAGCCAGTTACGAAAGAAGTGAATAAAGTTTTAAGAAAAAGAAATAGGTTGATTATCTCCGGACCGAACGGCGTCGGCAAAAGTACGCTTTTGCGTTCATTGGTGTCCGACAAACATGAAGGCGCAGAAATTCTTCCTGGAGTCAGAGTCGGCTATTACAGCCAAGACTTCGCCACCTTAAAATTTGATCAGACGGTTTTTGATTCTTTGAAAGAGGCGATGCTAGATGGCACAGATATTCAGGATATGCGATCGATAGCCGCAGGATTTTTGATTACCGGAGAGTTGATGGGCCACACCGTAGGAGAGTTGTCCGAGGGACAGAAAGGCCTATTGTCTTTTGCCCGATTGGTTTTGATGCAGCCGGGTTTGTTGATCCTCGATGAGCCGACTAACCATATAAACTTTAGACATATTCCAGTAATCGCTGAAGCAATCAATGAATATGAAGGGGCTATAGTATTGGTTAGTCATATGCCGGAGTTTGTCCGCGAAATAAAAATTAATGATGATCTTGATTTAGGTAAATTATAAATATATGAACAATAAAGTCGAAGCAACAAAATTATCTTCTTTGGTCGAATATCAAGCCGGAGCAGTAGTAAGCAGAGAGATAATCAAAAAATCTACCGGCACAGTTACGGTTTTCGCCTTTGACCAAAACCAAGGTTTGAGTGAGCATACCGCGCCCTTTGATGCTCTGGTGTACATAATTTCTGGTAAAGCTGAAATAGTGATTGAGAAAGAAAGCTACGTTCTCGGTGAGGGTGAGATGATCATCTTGCCAGCCGGTAAGACTCATGCACTAAAATCATTGGAGCAATTCAAAATGGTGCTTACCATGATCCGTTCTTAAAACTGATCAAAATATAAAAAAGAAGCTGCATTAAGCTTCTTTTTTTGCGCTTAATTTTTTTTTAACTAAATGCTATAATAATAAAAAAATATAATAATATTGGATGTTTTTTGACTTGATAAAAATCAATGAATTGATTTCCGGCTACCAATATTTTGTCTTGTTCCCCTTGGTAGTCATAGAAGGGCCGATCGTTACCGTAATCGCCGGTTTTTTGGCTTCACTTAAGCAGTTGAATTTTTTAACCGCCTTTTGGGTAATAGTCATGGGAGATCTTTTGGGTGATGCCTTGCATTATTTCATTGGCAGATGGGGCAAGGAAACCTCAATCCAACGCTGGGGACGTTATTTCGGGATAACTCCAGAAAGAGTTGCTAGATTGGAACAGCATTTCAAAGAACATAGTGGCAAGACACTACTGTTGGGAAAATTGCTTCATGGAGTCGGAGCTTCCTTCTTGGTTGCGGCCGGAGTCGCCAGAATGTCATTTTCACGCTTTATCCTATTCAACCTTATCGGTACTTTGCCCAAGACGCTTTTTTTGATGTTATTGGGATATTACTTCGGCAAAGCAACTAGTAGGATCGAGTCTTATTTTGAAATCGCAGGCATTATTTTCCTGCTTATCGGGATGATAGTTTTTGCAATTCTATATTATATTGCCAAAAAAAAGAAATATGATTGAAAATTATATTTTAAAAAAAGATTTCGTACGAACAGCACTCGGCAACATTCATTATTTTTATAATGATTCTTTTGCGGAGAAGGCAACGGTTGTATTTCTTCATGGGCTTTCGGCTAATCACACTACTTGGCTTGAAACAGCCGAGATCCTTCACCATAATGGATTCAATTTTCTTGCTCTTGATTTGAGGGGGCATGGCATGTCGGACAAATCCAGCGTAAAAGAATTTTATCAGATCAAGACTTTTGCTGAAGATCTTGGATTGGTGTTGGCAAAAGAAAATATCAGTAAATTTTTTTTGGTCGGTTATTCCTTTGGGGGAGTGGTAGCGCTGGATTACGTTTTGAACCAAAAAAATCTACCTCGCGGCATGGTTTTGATCAGCGCTAATCATAACAACCCTTTGAAATACACCAGATTAACATTTCTCTCTCCGGTTTTGTACGTTTTGGCCAATATTTTCGCCTTTCTTTTTTTATGGCAAAAAAGAAAAAAATATGATTATTATTCTCCAGGCAGCGCACGTGGTTATTGGAGTTCAGTCTGGCTGGGATTAAAAACCATGCCTATATCAATAAATCTATGGATGCTGTCTCAGATGCACTTACTCAATTTTAAAGACAGGATTTCGGCAATCGGAATCCCGACCATGGTTCTGTGCAGCAGAAAAGATCCGTTCGTCAGCACGATTGAGATAAAGGAAATAGCTGCAGCCTTGCCTGGCGCAGAGATAGTTTTTTCAAATAATCAGAGTCACTTCATCGCTACACAAGCACATGATGAAATGACGGAAAAAATTCTACATTTTTTAAAAAAATATGAGAATTGCGATATTTAGCGATACATTTTTTCCTCAAGCCAATGGAGTGGTAACGGTGATCTGGCAATCAGCGCTGGCCTTGGGCGAGCTGGGTCATGAAGTATGCATCGTTTCTATTTCCAATGAAATATCAAGGGTAAGTTTGGAGAGAAAATTGAATGATAGAATCAAGATTATTAATTTGCCATCATTGCCCTTTTTCGGTTACAAGGGAGAAAGATTCACATTTCCGCTCGGTTGGTCAATCCGTCAAATAAAAAGGTTCAAACCGGACATCATCCATAGCCATACTTCGTTCGGAGTGGGCTGGGAGGCGATATTTTGTGCCAAAATATTAAAGATCCCTTTGGTTGGGACACACCACACTTTTTTTGATCATTATCTAAAACATATCAACTTGGATTTTGAAATTGTGAAGAAGTTATCTTGGAAATTTTTTATCGCCTATTTCAAGTATTGTGATTTACTGTTGAGCCCATCTCAAGCATTAAAGGACGAATTCAAGAAGAAGGGAATGAATAAACCGATCGAAGTTATCTTTAATCCGACTGATATAGATTTTTTTATCCCCCCGGAAAATGAAGAGTATAAGAAAAGCTTAAAGCAGAAATATGGCATCGTCGATAAATCAATAATTTATATGGGTCGTTTGAGTTATGAGAAAAGCATCGATCAGGTTATCAGCGCCTTCGCGATTGTGAACAAGAAAAAGCCTCAAGTCAAATTGATGATTCTTGGGGATGGACCGGAAAAAACAATCCTGGAAAAATTAAGCGCCCAACTTGATTTACAGCATAGCGTTGAATTTATCGGACGATATAATCATGATCAAGCTTTGATTGATTTATTGAATGCAAATGATATTTTTGTTACCGCCAGCAAAAGCGAGAATCTGCCGGTTTCTCTTTTGGAAGCAATGGCCTGTGGACTGCCCATCGTGGCGGTAGATGAAAGGGGTATCCCAGAGGTAGTAAAAAATAAACTGAATGGTTATATCGTCCAAGCCGATCAACCCGCCTTGTTGGCCAAAAAGATTATCGAATTATTAGAAGACAAGGACATAGACAAATTTGCCAATGCATCAAGAGAGCTGGCAAAAAGATATTCTTCTTCTACATACGCTAAAAATTTAGAAAAACATTATGCTATATTAATCAATAAATATAATAAACAATAATTTTTATGAAAATATGTCTTTATTTAGAATTTTATAATTTTTTAGGTGGGATATTGTTTAAAAATATCGGTACCGGGCTGCTATCTTCATTCCGCGGTCAGAAAGAGATATTAAATTATCAAAATATTGCGTTTGTGGAAGAGTGGGATAATTCCTGTGATATCTTGCAGATTAATACTCCTTGGTTGAAATCCATCTACCTGATGAAAAAAGCCAAACGCCAAGGAAAAAAAGTCATCGTTTGGTCTCATGTAACAGCGGAAGATGTTGTCGGCGTTTTCCGGTTTTCCGCTCCGTTAGCCCCGATCATAAAAACATATCTGACATACGCATATGGCTTGGCTGACATGGTCTTTTGTCCGACCGAATACACCAAATCGCTTCTCGTCGCTTATGGATTGGATCAAGAGAAAATGGTCGTATTATCAAATGGTGTGGATCTAGAAAAGTATTATGCGGACATGGAGTTGAGAGATTTAGGCAGAAAAAAATTCGGGCTGGAAAATATGACAATCGGCACGGTCGGGCTAGTTATTCCAAGAAAAGGAACAAAAACCTTCATTTCTTTGGCAAAAGAATTCTCTCAATATGATTTCATCTGGTATGGGAAAATTTACAGCAGCATGTTGGCAGAAGCCTTGCCCGAGGACTTGCCGCTTAATGTCAATTTCACAAATTATGTGAAAGATGAGGATGTATTAGCCGCTTTCAATGCATTAGATATTTTTGTTTTTCCTTCGTTTGAAGAAAACGAGGGTATGGCGATTCTGGAAGCGGCTGCTATCGGCTTACCGATCATAGTCCGTGATATTCCGGTTTATGAAGGCTGGCTGACACATGAGGAAAACTGTTTGAAGGCAAGCAGTGATGAAGATTTTTTTCGATGTATCAAAAGGCTGGCTGAAGACCAATCGTTGAGGCAGAAGATCGGCAGCAACGTGCACAAACTAGCGATTACCAGAGACAAAATTGCGCTGGCAAAAAAATATGAAGAAATTTATGATCAAATTACCAAACAATAAGTTTAACAAAAAATCTATAAATAAAAAATATATTTTTTCTACTCTAACCGGCGTAGTCTTGTTGCTCGCAAGTTTGTTCTTTAATTTTTTTGCCAGCAGCTATGCTACCAGGCAGGCAAGTAATTCGGTGGATGATATCTTGCTGGATAAGCTACCTGTATTTGATGTGAATTTTATTTTTGTGAATGGAGCGGTCATTTTTGTCCTGCTCATCTTTATATTGATGATCACCAATATCAGCCAAATTCCTTTTATATTGAAAATGACAGCTTTGTTCATCTTTATCCGATCTATATCCGTCACCCTGACCCATCTTGCACCGCCTCCTGATATGATCACGATAAATACGGATATGTTCCAAAAATTTGTCTTTGGTGCTGACTTGTTCTTTTCCGGACATGTCGGTTTTCCCTTCATCTTTTCTTTGGCCTATCAACATAATAAATATCTAAGGAATCTTTTTATTATCGCCTCGTTGATCGGGGCAACGAGCGTTATCCTCGGCCACCTGCATTATTCGATCGATGTTTTCGGGGCATATTTTATTTCATTCACGATCTTTAGCCTGGCAAAGAATATTTTTAAGGCGGATTATGATTTATTCTTGGGGAAAGAGGCGGTGTCTATGTCTTTGTCATTTGAAAGCATCAAAAAGGTATCCGGAAACATGGATGGCTTATGATTTGACAAGTAGACAGAATCATAATATTTTAATATTCACTAATCAACTAATCAGTATTAAATGAAAAAATTATTTTTGTTTTTTTCAGTTATCTTAGTGCTGTGGATTTTTTTTGGCAATGGTTTAGAAAAAATCATATCAAAATATGATGTCGAACTTCCACCGCTTGAAAAAATATCAGAAAAAATAAAAGTCGCTGAAAGGCAGATATTAGCCCCGCCGCCATTGATCGGAAAAGAAAATTTTGAAGATTCATTTTTGTCTGATCAAGGCGTGCTTGAATGGACCAATACGGCTCGGGAAAAAAATCAGCTGTCTAGGTTGAAGAGAAATGAAAAATTAGCTGGCGCTGCTCTGAACAAGGCGAATGATATTTTAGCCAATCAGTATTTTGAGCATATTTCGCCAGCGGGCAAGGGGCCGGCTGATTTGGCACAAGCAGTGAGCTATCAGTATATCGTGATTGGAGAAAATTTGGCGCTCGGTAATTTTAAAGATGACGAAGAACTGGTGATGGCTTGGATGCAGAGTCCTGGACATAGGGCCAATATCCTTAATAGCAAGTATGCAGAAATCGGCATCGCAGTGGTGAAAGGTGATTTTAATGGCAAACAGACCTGGGTTGCTGTACAGGAATTCGGCTTGCCGTTGTCTTCTTGTCCGGAACCCGACATAGCTCTTAAGACTGTTTTGGACGGGAAAATTCAACAGGCAAATAAACTGGAACAGGAGTTGATATTGATAAAAGCACAAATTGATAAGCCATCAACAAAATTCTCAAGCAAGCATCAGGGACTGGTAGATAAATATAATACCATGGTCGGCTCATATAATAAGTTGCTGCCAGAAATAAAAAATCTTACGAATCGATACAACCTCGAAGTAGATAAATTCAATCAATGTATAAAAACTTGATCGAGATAAAAGCCCAGGACGAAAGTCCTGGGCTTTTTTCTTAATAAGAATTTAATAAATTTTCAATATGTTGATTTCATGAATAAGCATTTAATAATCAAAATATATGGATTAGTGCAAGGGGTGCTGTTCCGGACTTCGGCGAAGAATAAGGCTAAAGAATTGGGACTGAAAGGCTATATCCAGAATTTAGAAGATGGTAGTTTGATCATCGAGATCGAGGGAGAAGAAGATAAATTGAATTATTTTCTCGGCTGGTGTAGGGATGGACCTCCATGGGCAAAGGTAGAAAGAATAGAATATGATTTTGATAATGAGGTCAAGCATTATAGAGATTTTATAATTAAAAAATAGATATGAAAAGTTTTGTCATCAACATCGAAGAAAAGACATTCTCCAATAATAATTTCAGAGAAGTGCTGTTCACTACCGAAAGAACGCAACTAGTAGTGATGAGTCTTAAGCCGAATGAGGAGATCGGAACAGAGACCCATGAAGCGGATCAATTTTTGAGATTTGAATCTGGAGAAGGCAAAGTGGTGCTCGGGGAAGAAGTATATACCGTTAAAGATGGTTTTGCCGTCATCATCCCTGCTGGAACCGAACACAATGTCATAAATATTTCAAAAGAAAATGATCTTAAACTTTATTCGATCTATGCGCCGCCACAGCATCCATCAGATACAGTTCATGCGACGAAAACTGAAGCTGAAATGGCAGAGGATGAATAAAAAATTTACTGACCTTAATTGTATATTAATTTTACGATAATAAAATAAGGTCATGGTCATAGCAAATCATAAAAATTATCCATGTGTTTTCATAAAGAAGGCAGTCATTTTCCCGACAGAGAAAGTTCCTTTGGTGCTTGAGGGAAAAGAGGCGCTTGATACGGTGAGAGTTGCTATAGAACAGGAGGGGTTGATCATAGTCGCTTTTCAAAAAAATGGCGAGGTAGGTGAGATGGCGGTTTTGGGGAAGATAATCCAGTTTTGGAATTTGACAGTGACGATCATGGGAGTGATTGTTGAGGGCAGAGAAAGAGTTAGAATCATTAAGAATTTTACCCAAGGCAATGTTAATATGGCTGAGGCAGAAATTCCAGTTATGGAAGCTCCGGATAAAGATAGTGAGCTGATAGCAGAAAAAGTATTTGAAAATTTTAAAATGATGGTTCAGCTCGAGGGCATAATGCCTATCTTTCTTGTTGATGAGATTCAGAAGAATAATCTGGATCCCCAGACTCTCAGCTTCGTAATCGGGGCGGCCATGAAGTTGAATTTCAAAGATAAATTGGAAATCTTTGAAATGCTGGAAACAAAAAAAAGATTGGAAATGCTCTTGTTATTGATCACAAAAAAAATTGAAATATTGAAAACTGAAAAAAAGATCCAGACTGAAGTGGAAAAAGAAATCAACAAGACACAGAAAGAGTATATTTTGAGGGAAAGAATGAAGGCGATCGAGAAAGAATTGGGTATTTCCGAGGAATACAAGGAGTTTGATGAGCTGGAAAAAAGAATTAAGAAAGCCTTGATGCCGGAAAAAATCGAAGCAGTCGCTTTGAAAGAATTGGCACGGTTGAAGGCGATGCCGGCGACCAGCGCAGAAACTCCTTATATAAGAACTTATCTGGATCTGTTGATTGAACTCCCTTGGAATATAAAAGAAAAAAGTGTGATTGATTTTAAAAGAGCGAAAAGAATTTTGGACAATGAGCATTATGGTTTGGAGAAGGTCAAAGAGCGAATCATTGAGTATCTAGCTGTACAGAAATTGATTAAAAAAAAAGGACAAACGACGATCATGTGTTTTATTGGGCCCCCGGGAACGGGCAAGACTTCGGTCGGCAAATCGATCGCTCGAGCTTTGGGCAGGAAGTTCCATAGATTGTCCTTGGGCGGTATCCGTGATGAGGCCGAAATACGAGGCCACCGCAGGACTTATGTGGGCGCACTGCCTGGCAGGATCATCCAAGGCATCAAAACTGTCGCAACCAAGAATCCGGTCTTTATGTTAGATGAGATCGATAAGATCGGACAAGATTTCAGAGGCGATCCATCCGCCGCCCTTTTAGAGGTTCTGGATCCGGAACAGAATAATTCATTTTCTGATCATTATCTGGAAGTACCGTTTGATCTGTCGGAAGTATTCTTTATCACTACTGCCAATATAATCGATTCCATACCTCCGACCTTGAGGGATAGGATGGAGGTGATAGAATTTTCCAGCTACACCTCAGCTGAAAAATTTTCTATCGCTACTAAATTCTTGATTCCCAGAGTGCTTGAGGCTAATGGCTTGGATAAAGAAGAATTGATGTTTGAAAATCAAGCCATTAAGAAGATCATCGAAAAATACACCAAAGAAGCTGGAGTGAGAAACCTTGAGAGAAAACTTTCTGAGATTGCAAGAAAAGTCGCGAAAAAATTTGTTGAGAAAGAAAAACAGTTCAAGATATCTGTCAAAGCCAATGAGTTGTATCGCTATCTCGGGCCGGAAGATTTCCAGATAACGATGGGCAACAAAAAAGATGAGGTAGGGGTAAGTACCGGCATGGCCTGGACTCCTGCGGGAGGAGAAATCATCTTTATCGAAGCAGTGGCATATCCTGGCAAAGGCAAATTGATATTGACAGGGCAATTGAGAGAATCGACGCAAGACTCAGCACGGGCGGCACTGTCATATCTTCGCTCGGTTGAGGATAAATTCAAATTAAAAAGCAAAGATCTGGAAAAGCTTGATATCCATGTTCATGTGCCGGGGTCATTGCCCAAGGACGGACCTTCGGCCGGCATAGCTATCGCCACAGCATTGGCTTCGCTTCTGAATAGGAAAAAGGTAAGGAAAGAAGTGGCGTTAACCGGTGAAATAACTTTGTCCGGAAAAGTTTTGGAAGTTGGAGGCATCAAAGAGAAGGTAATTGCGGCTCATCGGGCGGGCGTAAAGACGATAATCATGCCGAGAGAGAATGAGAAGCATCTTCATGAAGTTCCTTCGGACATAAGAAAAGATCTATCTTTTAAATTCGTTTCCAATATGGAAGAAGTTTTTAAAAATACATTCAAATAAAATGCAGATAGAAAAAAATTTACCGCAATTCAATGAAGAAAAAGCACTGTTGATCGTAACAGGGGAGCGGTCAGCGAAGCTATATTCTGCAAACCAGGGCTTTATCGAGGAGCTGGCGTTATTCCATATCGTCAACCCGGTTTATTCTGACCGAGAAGGCTCGTTCGGCAAATCAATGGGACAGACGAGGATCGTAAGCGGAGCAGCTTATGAAATGAAGCAGAATCTAAAATTAGATTTACATACAAAATTTTTACATAAACTGAAGCAAGATATCGATGACGTGCAGAAGAAGAATAAATTCAACGTCATATTCCTTTTTTCGCCTGATTTCATTGCAAAAGATATCTACAAGAATATGACCCGTGAGGTCAGTGATCTGATCCGTCTTAAGGTTAAGGGAAACTTCGTTGAAGAGCATCCTTTCAAGCTCTTGCAAAGGATAAAAAAAGAATATGAATCCTTGCTTGGCAGTAAGACTCCGATTAATGAAGAGGCGGTAAAATTGTTAAAGCCGAAAAAAGAAATTAAATAACGCATATGGGCAGATATCTCGGACCTAGAACCAAATATTTGAGACGTTTCGGTTTGCTGCCGCAGAAAACGCAGCAACGTATATTCAAAAAAAACAAGACTGCTTATGGACAACGGTTGGAAGAAAAACAGAAGCTAAAATTCATCTATGATATTTCGGAAAAGCAGTTCAGCCGCTATGTTAATGAGGCGATCAAATCTCATGAAGATCCGGCACTGTTCCTGTTTCGAAAGCTAGAGATGAGGCTGGACAATGTAATTTTCAGTTTCGGTTTTGCCAGAAGCAGGCAAGAAGCGAGGCAGTTGGTTTCTCACGGACATGTTTTCGTCAACGACAACAAAATCGATATTCCATCCTATCAAGTCATAGCTAGAGACAATATCAGTATGGGCAAGAATATCTTGGACAAGATTTTGGAGAGAGAAAAAATATCAGAGCGTAAGCCGGAAAATTTACCGGGCTGGCTAGGAAGGGAAGATGGGTTAGGGATAGTTAGGCATTACCCGGCGAAAAGCGATATCCGTCGTGATGTCGATTTTGAATTGATTATCGAGTTTTATTCATAATAATTAGTCCGAAGCATTGGGACGAGGAAGTGGTAACTCCGTCATGTATGGCTCTGGCGGCGCTACCATCTCGTCTCCCCAATATTTCTGGCTAATTATCCTTGCAATTTTAGCCTAATCATGATAGTTTAAGATAATCTCTAAACTCATTTTAGTTTTGAGCTAGGTCATTTTATAAATTTGTTAAGCTTCGGTTTGACGAGATAGTTCTAAGCTTGTCGTTTTTGCAGGTGACTTCATCTTCAGTTTTAAGCTTAAAAAGTAGTAAGGTTGTTGGGGAGGAAGTAGGAAGATAAAAAATATAAGGAGGTTGTAAAAAAAGGAGCTAGGTTGCAAATGTATTTAATCTATCTGCAAGGAGAAACCAAATGTCAAAAACACCGCTAGTTTTAAAAACCGATTTTCCTGATCTCAAGTTGGTAGGTCGCGGCAAGGTCCGCGACATCTACGATCTTGGTGACAAGCTTTTGATCGTCACCACCGATCGCATTTCGGCCTTTGACGTCATCATGAACGAAGGGATTCCGGACAAGGGCTACGTCCTGACTCAGATTTCTAACTTCTGGTTCCGCGCGATGCAGGGGATAATTCCGAATCACCTTATTACCACTGAAACCAGACATTTGCCGAGAAGTTGCGTAAAATACTCGGATGTTCTGGAAGGTCGGTTTATGCTGGTGCGTAAAGCACGACCGTTACCGGCTGAGTGTATCGTTCGTGGCTATCTTTCCGGTTCGGGCTGGAAGGACTACAAAGCGACTGGCGCCATTTGCGGTATCGGCCTTCCGGCGGGTCTGGTTGAATCGGATCTACTTCCGGAGCCGATTTTCACTCCCTCCACCAAGGCAGAGCTCGGTAAGCACGATGAAAACATCTCATTCGAGAAGATGGCAAGGCTGTGCGGTAAAAGAACAGCTGAACTGGTTAGAGATGTTACTTTGGCTATCTATGCCAGAGCTCGCAACATCGCCATCACTAAGGGAATTATCATCGCCGATACTAAATTCGAATTTGGCCGTTTGCCCAATGGTCAGATAATCTTGATCGACGAGTGCATGACTCCGGATTCCAGCCGCTTCTGGCCGAAAAATCTGTACAAACCGGGAGGTCCGCAACCTTCTTTCGACAAGCAGTTCCTCCGCGACTACCTCGAAACTCTCGACTGGGGCAAGACCGCTCCGGCGCCGCCATTGCCGGAAGAAATCATCCGGAAAACGGCCGACAAGTACATGGAAGCTCTGGTCAAACTGACCGGCAAAGGGGAATGATCCCACCAACCCACTTTCAAAGTGGGTTTTTTATTGTTAAGATGAAGGTATTAAAAATTTAACTAGCCAAAGTATGGTTGATAATTATCAGATTTCATTAAAAGTAATATTAAAAAATAAAAAGGGAGAGACGTTGTTTTTGAAAAATCCAGATAGCGGTACAATGCCCAATATGTTTGATTTCCCCGGCGGAAGAATAGACGTCGAGGAATTTACGGTTGCCATAGAAGATATCATTCAAAGAGAAATAAAGGAAGAGATCGGTGAAATCAATTATAAATTAATATTAAAACCGGTCGCGATCGCTCGCCATCTGTTGCCGGCGATAAAAAATAAGCGAGAAGAATCTCATGTCCTGTATGTCTTTTTCGAGGCTTTGTATAAAAGTGGGAAAATAATAATCAGCGATGAACATGTCGCTTATGAATGGGCAATGCTTGAGAAGATACCGTTAAAAAAATATTTTGCCTCGGGTATGCTTGATGGAGTAAGGATGTACCTGAAAAATAATAAAAAATAATCATGGCGCAACAGTTAATCTGGGAAAAAGAATATCAAAATCCGCAGCTGGTCACCGGAGGTGAGGAGCCGTTGAAGGATGTGCGAAATTTTTTAAAATTTTTAAGAAAAAAAGGGAGCGAAAGAAATAATTTGAAAATCTTGGATCTTGGTTCCGGCTCGGGTAAAAACGCTAACTATCTAGCTGAACTGGGGAATGAAGTGGTGGGTTTGGAGATTTCCAAAACTGCCATTAAGATAGCAAGCGAGAATGCAACGGCAAGGGGAGTCGGAGTCCGGTATATCAATCAGAGTATCGGCGATGAATATCCTTTTCCTGACAATGATTTTGATCTGGCGATCGATGTCACTTCTTCCAATTCTTTGAACGAAGAAGAGCGTAATATTTATCTTGCAGAAACAAAGCGCGTATTGAAGCCGGGAGCATATTTTTTTGTGCGAGCCTTGTGTCTTGATGGCGACAAGAATGCCAAAAATTTGCTGAAAATGTTTCCTGGCAAAGAAAAAGATACCTATCTGATAAAGGAGATGGGTTTGATCGAAAGAGTTTTCAGTGAAAAAGATTTTCGAGACCTGTATTCAGATTATTTTGAAATCATTGCTTTAGATAAGAAATCTAGTTACGCCAAATTTGGCAACCAGAGCTATAAGCGCAATTATTGGCTGGCTTATCTGCGAAAAAGATAAATAAAAAAGCCCCTGAGCGGAGCTTTTTTCGATTGGTAAATATTATTCTACCACTATCTTGCCTTTCATATTCGGATGAAGGTCGCAGACATATTCATAAGTTCCTTTTTTCTTGAAAGTAAAAGTATAGGTTTGTCCGGTTGTTAGTTCAGAAGAACTAAAATCATCAGCCTTGATGGAATGCGCGAACGTGTCCTGATTGGTCCAAGTGACGCTGTCACCAGCTTTGATGCTTGAGGTAGAAGGCATAAAGACGGAATTTTTAATATCGATGGTCCTGTTCGTCGGAACAGAGTTCATGTCTGTCGATTTACCAGCATTGCCGAACAAACTGCAGCCGCTGGCAAATAAGACAACCAACAAACTTAACACGAAAAGTTTTTTCATAGTTGCATTTTTATTTATTAATTTAAATTTATTATAACATTTTTAATTATTTTTGAAAATTGCTTTAACCGGAAATTGTGCTAGAATATCCAGAGGCATATTATTGCATTTTTTTCGCAGTATTAATTTATTTATTTTTATTTATGCAAAACATCCAAGAAGTGTTCAATCAGATCCAGGAAGTTAAAAAACAACAAAAAACAATCAAGACAGCATTCAGGGATGCTTTGAATAACTCCGGCGAATATAAGAAGCTAGTTGATGATCTCAAGGTAATGAAAGAATCAAAAAAGGTGTTAGAACAATCGATCAAGGAAGAATTCAAGGCAGAATTAGACAAGCTTGATGATTTGAAAATAGATTTGGAAACTCAGAACATGATGTTGAATGATATCGCCCTGACCAAGATAATGAATGGCGAATCGATCGAAGTGGTAGACATGTATAACAATGCTTATGAGCCGATTTTTAGCGTTAAGTTCAAAAAGACCAACGTGATCAAGGAAGAAGAGCAAAAGATGCCAGCAGCCAAAGAAGATCCAGTTACTGGTCAAACGATGGCATTTGAAATCAATCATTCACTAGAATAAATGCTTAATATCACCATTCTTGCTGTCGGCAAGATCAAAGAAAAGCATTTTTTAGTAGCGTTTACCGAATATTTGAAACGTCTTAAGCCATACGCCAAGTGTATCGTCGAAGAAGTGAAGGCGGAAAGTTTCGATGACGCAAATAGGCTCAACGCAAAAAGAAAAGAGGGCGAACGGATTACGAATTATTTAAAAAAATTTCCAGATAGCAGGGTCTTATTGTTGGATGAGAAAGGTGAAGAGCATACTTCTGAAAAATTTGCTCAGTCGTTGGAAAAAATCAATGGACATATTATTTTTGTGATCGGGGGAAGCTTGGGTTTTGATTTTAAGATTCTGGATGGTTTTTCACGTTTATCTTTATCCAGATTGACAATGCCGCATGAATTGGCTAGGGTGGTATTGATCGAGCAAATTTATCGCGCCACAACTATCATTAAAAATAAAGAATATCATCATTAGGAGGTATGGTGTGTCCATTGAAAAATTGGTTTTTTCTTCTGGTGTCTTGTTGATCCTGAATCTGTTCCTGGCGATGCTCAGATTCCTTTTTACGCTTTTTACCGGCAAGGTGGAGGGATTAAGCTATCTTTTTATCTCCCTAGCCGCCTGTCTTTTCTTCAATGTAATCATCTACAAGAACCACCAAAAAAAAGGTAAAAAAAATACCGACAAGCCTGTCAGCTGAACAGGCTTTTTTTATTTGAATTTTAAGGTTTTTTACTATATAGTTATTATATAAATAAAATAATGAAAACTCATGTTTAATCTACAGAAATTAAAAAATGGCCTAACTTTAGTAACAGCACCCATCGAGGGCACAAAGACTATAACTGCACTGGTGATGGTCGGGACCGGCTCGCGCTATGAAGAAAAGCAATTGACCGGGATATCCCATTTTTTAGAGCATATGTTTTTTAAAGGCACTAAAAAAAGACCGACAACCAAGATATTGTCCAGCGAGATGGACTCAACCGGCGGAGATTTCAATGCCTTCACTTCAAAAGAATCAACCGGTTTTTGGATGAAAGTCGATGCGAGCAAGACTGAGACAGCGCTTGATATCGTCAGTGATATGCTGCTTAATTCTAAATTTGATAAAGCTGAGATTGAAAGAGAAAAAGGGGTGATCATCGAGGAGATCAATATGTATGCAGATAATCCGATGATGTATATCGAGGATGTATTTGAGGAATGTTTGTATGGTGATACTCCTGCTGGTCGTGATACTAGCGGTACCAAGGAGACAGTTTCTAAATTTACACGAGAAGATTTTATCAGATATTTTACCGGGCAATATAAGCCTGGCAATAGCGTAATCTGTCTGGCCGGAAACATCAAGCCGGGAACAGTTAAAAAGGTAGAAAAATATTTTGCAGATTTTGCAGCTAAGCATGAAAGGATTGATTTTAAAGAAAAAGACATTGTTGCTGTCAATCAATCTTCACCGGCATTAAAAATCAATTTTAAAAAAACTGATCAAGCCCATCTTTCTTTAGGGGTACATGCTTATTCGCACGGCCATCCGGATGAAATGGCTTTAAAATTGTTGTCTATCATACTAGGCGGTTCAATGAGCTCTCGTTTATTCATTGAATTGCGCGAACGACGCGGTTTGGCATATTATGTAAGGACTTCTGTAGAGGGTTATAGCGATTCCGGCTATCTCTCGACGCAAGCGGGCGTGAAAATGGAAAAAATCGATGAAGCGATTAAGGTTATTCTGAAGGAGTACAAAAAAATTAGAGAAGAATTGATCAAGCCTGATGAATTGCAGAGAGTCAAGGATCTGATCAAAGGCAAGATCGTAATCCAGCTTGAATCTTCTGATGATGTTGCTGAATGGTATGGTCGGCAAGCGGCGATGATGCTGACTCAGCAGCGGTCAAAAAAACGTGGCAGGGAAGCAGTTTATTCTCCTGAAGAATTCATCAAAAAAATAAATAAAGTAACTGCAAAAGACATAAGAAGAGTCGCTAACGATATTTTTATTGGCAAGAATTTGAATTTAGCGGTGATCGGTCCTTATAAAGATGAAGATAGGTTCAAAAAATTATTGAAATTTTAATAAATATTATGCCTAAAATTTTAATCGTTTATTATTCAAGAACTGGTATTACTAGAAAAGTTGCTGAAGCACTGGCAAGCAAAATTAATGCGACGTTAGAGGAAGTCAAGGACACCTTTGATCGTAGCGGAGCGAAAGGTTATCTACTGGCTGGGAGAGACGCAACTTTTAAAAATCTGACAATGTTGGAAACAAGCCATGTTAAGCCTGAGGAGTTTGATTTGGTTATAGTCGGCACGCCAGTCTGGTCTTGGACCATGTCAGTGGCAATTAGAACTTATTTAACAGAACAAAAAAATAAATTAAAAAAAGTTGCCTTTTTTTGTACTATGGGCAGCAATGGCGATAAACGTACTTTTATAGAAATGACAGGCATAGTAAACCAGCTGCCTATTGCCACAATGGCACTAAAGACAAAGCAGGTTTTTACTGATAACTTTGAAAATGAAATCCAACAGTTTGTTAATGAATTGAATATTTTAGAATAGTTTTTTTGATATGCCCGACAATCTAATGGAAAATTTGAACAGTGAACAGTTAAAGGCAGTCCTGCATAAGGATGGGCCTTTATTGATTGTGGCAGGGGCCGGTACAGGCAAGACGCATGCGATAACACAGAAAATAGGTTATATGATTGAGCAGGGTTGGGCAGAGCCGGAAGAGATCTTGGCTTTGACTTTTACCGAGAAAGCAGCGGCAGAAATGGAGGAGAGAGTCGATCGTTTACTGCCGATGGGATATGTTGATTTGTGGATTTCCACTTTTCATGGCTTTGCAGAAAAAATTCTTAAAGCCCATGGGTTGGATATCGGTTTACCGACTCAGTTCAAATTGATCAATGAATTCGAGCAGTGGCGTCTGATACAGAAAAACTTAGATTTATTCGATTTGAATTATTATAAGCCGGCTGGGAATCCGACCAAATTTATCGAAGCTTTGATCAGACATTTTTCTCGCTTGAAAGATGAGAATATCACCCCGGACGATTATTTGACTTATACTAGCAAGCTCCATTCGGATTTAGAAAAATCATCAATCGATAAGTTAAAAGTAAAAAGTAAAAAGTTAAAAGTGGGGCATGAGTTAACAGCTTTGGAAAAACTCAAGCTTCAGTTGAAAGTAGAAAATGTGACTGATGATATGCTGGGACAGGAAGTGCTTCGCTTGGCAGAAGTGGCAAAAGCCTATCAGATTTATCAGCAATTGCTGTTAAATGAGGGAATGATGGATTTTGGCGATCTGATTAATTATTGCTTGAAGCTTTTTAAAGAACGGCCTTTACTCCTGGCAAAACATCAAGAACAGTTCAAGTATATCGTTGTGGATGAATTTCAGGATACTAATTGGTCTCAGTATGAATTGGTGAAATTATTAGCCGCTAAGCGTCGAAATCTGATCGTAGTCGGTGATGATGATCAAAGCATTTATCGTTTCCGAGGCGCTTCGATGAGCAATATCTTGCAATTCAAAAATGACTATCCGGATGCCGAGCAGGTAGTCCTGACTGAGAATTATCGCTCTAAACAGAACATTTTGGACTTGTCCTATGAGTTTATCAAGCTGAACAATCCCAACCGATTGGAATGGCAGTTGAGTGGTGCAAAAATCATGCAGGCTGAGAAAAAGGCAAGCGTCAAGACAAAGGCAAAAACAAAAGAGATCGTAACTCTGAATAAGCAGCTCAAATCCAACCAAAACGACCAAGGAACCATCGAATTGATCGCCGCCGATACTTTTGAAGATGAAGTAAGGCTGGTGATCGATAAAATCAGCGAAATAAAAAATTCTGATAAAGATTTGAGTTGGGGTGATTTTTCGATTTTGGTTCGGGCAAATGATACGGCCGGAGAATTCTGTTCTGAATTGGACAAAAGGAATATTTCCTTTCAATTTCTTGCCTCTCGCGGTTTGTATGTTAAACCGATAATCATGGATGTGGTGGCGTATCTTAAATTACTGGATGATTACCATGAAAGCAGAGCGATGTATCGGGTCTTGAATCTGCCATTCTTAAAGTTTACCTATGAAGAATTAGTGAACTTTAACTATGTTTCAAATAAGAAAGCTTGTTCTCTTTTTGAAACTCTGCGTCGAGCTGATCATGAACAATATGCAGAAGAAACCAGGAAGAAAATTTTTAGAATATTAACTTTGATTTCTAATCATTCAAAAATGGCTCGAGAGAAGCGGGTGAGCGAGGTGGTGATCGCTTTCATGAACGAAAGCGGCTATCTTAAGCATATTATGGGCTTGCCCGGCCGGGAACAACAGGAAAATTTGTCCTATCTGAATCAATTCATGAAACGGTTAGCGGATTTTGAACAGGCGACCGCTGAAAAGACTGTAAAATTATTTTTGGAAGAATTAGACATGGAAATCATGGCAGGGGAAGAGGGCGCTTTGAGCCCGGATCTGGAAATCGGTCCTGATACGGTCAAAATCATGACTGTTCATGCCTCCAAAGGATTGGAATTCAAATATGTTTTCGTGGTCAGCATGGTTGATAAGCGTTTTCCTGCAATCGGCCGCAAGGATGCGATTGAAATCCCTAATTCTCTGGTCAAAGAAGTGTTGCCAGAAGGGGATTCTCATTTAGAAGAAGAACGTCGTTTGTTTTATGTCGCTATGACCAGAGCCAAAACTGGGTTGTTCTTTTCTTGGGCAAAAGATTACGGCGGAGCAAGAGGAAAAAAACCTTCTCTCTTTCTGGTTGAACTTGGCTTGGTTGATAAGCAGGTTGTGAAAGGAACGGTCAAAAAAGAGCTGGACGAAGAAAATTTTGTCTCAGCCAAAAAAGAAGCAAAAGAGCAGAAAGAGATCTTTAATCTGCCCAAACATTTTTCCTATTCCCAGTTGGCGGCTTTTCAAAACTGTCCATATCAATACCGTTTTGCTCACATCCTCAAGATCCCGATCCGGGGCAAAGGGGTATTTTCTTTCGGCAAGACTATGCATTCCACTTTGCAGAAGACTTTTGAGCTCCTACGCGAGCGTCGCGACCGCGGGCAGGGAGAATTGTTCGGCAAGCCGAAGTCTGATAAGCCACAAGTTGCCTTGGATGAGATACTGAAATTTTATGAAGAATCATGGCTTGACGATTGGTATAATTCAAACAAACAAAAAGAGGAGTATCGGGAAAAAGGAAAGTCTATTCTGGCCGAATTTTACAGATTGAATAAGGAAGGATGGCCGGACAACCAGTTGACCGAAAAAGGCTTCAGCCTAAAGATTAGATCAGGATCTGAAATCCATACTTTGCGCGGAACGATAGATCGCATTGATAATTTAAGCGATAAAAAAATCAAGATAATAGATTATAAAACCGGCAACCCGAAGGACAAGCTTACTTTTAACGAAAAAGAACAGCTCTTGATCTACCAGTTGGCTGCCGAAGAAGTTTTTAAAGAGCAAGTGGGAGCTTTGGCTTTCTATTACCTGGAGAATAACCAAGAAATAGAATTCAAAGCTACGCAAGCTGATCTTGATAAAGTGAGAGAAAAAATCGTTGGCACTATCGAGGAGATCAAGCAGGGTGATTTCACTGCCACTCCATCGCCTCTTTGTCGATATTGCGATTTTTTTGATATTTGTGAATTCAGGAAAAGTTAAATTTTAATTTTTCAATTTTCAATTTTTAATTTCTAAACAAGGAATTAATTTATTAAATTTTTTAATTAAGTCATTGAAAAATTGTTTAAAAATTGAAAATTATAAATTATAAAATTATAAGCTGTTATGTTCAACGATATACAATCAATTTTTTTAAAAACGATCAAGCGTTCCGGATTGGGTAAGCGGGTAGAGGAGGCGCAAGTGTTGGAATCCTTCAATAAAGTGATTGATCAACTCTTGCCAGGAGATTTGCGTGATAAGGTGCGGCCGATGTATTTTAACCAGGGCAGTTTGGCGGTGGCTTCGTTGTCGTCATTTGCCACTGATGAAATAAAGGCTAAGGAAAGCGAAATTATTAAAATTATCAATCAAGAATTAGCCGGTTTTGTAGTAAAAAAATTCATCTATTTAACTTGAAAAAAACTAAAGTTAGTGGTAAAATATTAAATGTTCAATAAAGGAAGCTTATAGATAAATGTTAAATTGTTATATTGGTAAATTGTTATTATTTTTAACAATTTAACAACTTAGCAATATAACAATTTTTTATTTAAATGATGGAAGATATTTTGAATAGAACATTATGACTTTAAGAACATATTTAATTTCGATGCTGATTGCAACTTCACTGTGTTGGCTGGGGTGGGGGATGATTTTGTTTACTATCAACCCGACAACAACCAATCTCCTTGGTTTTAGCTTGTTTTTTATCTCTTTATTTTTGGCCATTACCGGTACCGCTGCTATTATCGGTTTTCTGGTGCGCTTCATCTTATTGAAACATGAGTTAGCTTTTCGTTCGGTAAAGGATGCTTTCCGTCAATCATTTTTATTCGCTTTCTTGATGATCGCCGCGTTATTTCTGTTGTCAAAAGGCTTGTTCAGTTGGACTAATTTGGTTTTTTTGATAATCGGCTTGTCATCCTTGGAATTATTTTTAATAAGCAATAAAAAAGTCGTATAAATAGTAATAAATATATGAAAGAGAAGTTAGAAAAAATTAAAAATGAGATTTTGGAAAATCTGGCCAAGGTAAAATCCTTGGAAGAATGGCAGAACCTAGAGGTTAAATACCTCGGCAGAAAAGGTGTCTTTACAGAAATTTTGAGAAGCCTGACTGGCTTGAGTATCGAAGAAAGAAAAACAATCGGCAAGCTTGCCAATGATATCAAATTGGAATTGCAGGAAAATTTTAAAAATGTCGCTGAAATTCTTGAGGGTAAGAAAAGCGTCGGTTTTGTCGACCCGACTTTGCCGGGTATCAAATTGCCCCAAGGCCATATCCACCCGATGACTATCGTGCAGAATGAATTGGAAGACTTATTCATTTCAATGGGTTTTATGGTTTTGGACGGACCGGAAATGGAATCTGATTATTATAACTTTGAAGCGCTGAACATTCCCAAGCATCATCCGGCAAGAGACATGCAAGACACTTTTTATGTGGACAAAAAAAATGACGAAGGTGAATTGGATTTGGTGATGAGAACTCAGACCTCCTCCATGCAAGTGCGAGCAATGCAGAAATATGGCGCCCCGATGAGATGTGTTATTCCTGGCAGATGTTTTCGTTCAGAGGCAACAGATGTGCGTCACGAACACACATTTTATCAATTGGAAGGCGTAATGGTCGGTGAAGGTATTAGTCTGGCTAATATGAAATCAGTTTTGGAAACAGTCGCTAAACATCTTTATGGCCCGGAAACGCAAGTACGGCTCCGCCCTAAGTTTTATCCATTTGTTGAGCCTGGAGCCAACGGGGAAGTGACCTGTTTTATTTGCGGCGGCAAAGGTTGCCGTTTATGCAAAGACACCGGTTGGCTGGAAATTTTCGGTTCCGGCATGATCCATCCGAATGTCTTGAAAGCCGGAGGAATCGATGCAAAAAAATATACCGGCTTTGCCTTCGGTTTCGGCCTCACTCGTTTGGTAATGTTAAAATACGGTATCGGTGACATCAGATTGTTGCAGAGTGATGATTTAAGATTTTTGGAACAGTTTTGATGCGCAGGAATAATGCAGAATAAACACAGAGTAACGCAGAAAATTATTTAATTTATAAAGTAATATGTATCTATCTTTAAATTGGCTAAAAGATTTCGTAAAAATTCCTAATAATATTTCTTCTGAGGAGCTAGCTGCCCGTCTGACTTTGCATACGGTTGAGGTTGAAAATATAACCGACCAAGCGAAAAAATTTGATAAGGTGATAATCGGCAAGATTTTGGAAATCAGCCGTCATCCTAATGCTGACAGATTGCAGTTGACCAAAGTTGATGTAGGCGGAAAAGAAGTATTAAACATCGTCTGTGGCGCTTCAAATATCGAGGTTGGACAACTAGTGCCGGTAGCGATGATCGGTGCTGTATTGCCGAATGGCCTAGAAATCAAAGAGGCAGAAGTCAGGGGAGAAAAATCACAAGGCATGCTGTGTGCTGCCGATGAGCTCGGTTTAGGTGATGATCATTCAGGCATTCTGATTCTGGAGGCTAATGCCAAGATCGGACAAAGTTTTGCCAAACATCTGCATCTGGATGATACGATTTTTGAGGTAGACAACAAATCTTTGACCAATCGGCCTGATCTATGGAGCCATATGGGGATGGCGAGAGAAATTTCTGCCATACTATCAACTAAATTTACTGCTTATAAGCCTTCGGAAAAAAAACATAAAAAAATAACTGGCGGAATCAAGCTTAATGTTAAAGTTGAAGCAGGGGATCTTTGCAACAGATATATGGCAGCCGCTATTGAAGGCATCAAGGTTGAATCTTCACCCAACTGGATGCAGCAAAAACTGATTGCTGCCGGGGTGAGACCGATCAATAATATCGTTGATATAACCAACTATGTTATGCTTGAACTGGGTCAGCCGATGCATGCTTTCGATCAGAAATTAGTGGATAAAATAATAATCAGGGCAGCGAAAAAGGGAGAAGTGCTTGAAACCTTGGATGGTAATAAACGTAATTTGGCGGAAGAGATGTTGGTAATAGCGGATAGCAAGAAACCATTAGCAGTGGCTGGTGTAATGGGCGGCGCCAATAGCGAAATCTCGGATGAAACCACGAGCATTGTTTTTGAATCTGCGAATTTTGATTTTGTTTCAACCAGAAAGACTAGTCAGAAGCTCAATCTTCGAACTGAATCTTCAATGCGTTTTGAAAAGGGAATTGATCCTTTATTGGCAGAGACTGCCTTGGCAAGAGCTATTGAGTTGACTCTGGAAATATGTCCCAAGGCAAGTATCGTCAGTGAAATAATCGATATTTTCCCCGGCAAGAAGAAATTTTTATCCAAGCAGATTCAGTTGAGGCTGGATTGGTTACAAAAGATTATCGGTGAAGATTTGGGCAAAGGACGTGTTATAGAAATCCTTACAAATCTTGGCTTTGAAATAAAAGAGAAAAATGATGAATTGATAGTCAGTGTTCCAAGTTGGCGTGCTACCAGAGATATTTCAATCGCAGAAGATTTGGCGGAGGAAGTGGCTAGGATCCATGGCTTCAATAACATCAGATCCTTGATGCCAAAGGTAGAAATGTTACCTCCGGAAAAGAATGAAGAAAGGACTTTGGAAAGAAGAATAAAAGAATTATTATCCAAGGGGGGCAATCTGCATGAAGTTTATAATTATTCATTTGTCGGCGAAGATCAATTGAAGAAACTTTTCATCGATAGCTCATCATATTTGAAGCTTGCAAATCCGATAGCTTCACACCAAACGATGATGCGCCAAACTTTAGTGCCTAATTTATTAGAAAATGTAAAAAATAACCAAGCACGCTTTAAAGAGTTCGGTCTATTCGAGGTTGGAAGCGTTTTTTTATCAATTGATAGCGAGATAAAAAAAGACAATCAAAGCAATGACAATCTGCCTTATCAAGAGAAAAGAATCGGCATCGTCTTGGCTAGCGATAACAAAGAAGGTTTGTTCAGAAAAGGCAAGGGTATCGTAGAATTATTGATGAGTTCATTGAATCTTGAGGTAGGTTGGAAAATCGACGAATTCTCTTTTAATTGGGCTGATAAGGCAGAGGTCGCAGATATAAGCGTTGCCGACAAGATTATTGGCTCGGTTGCCAAGGTTGATAATAAAATCGCCAAAAATATCGGACTGAAAAAAGAAACTGTAGTTATAGAACTGAGTTTGAGGCAGCTGCTTGCATTATACAAGAAGCAAAATGTAAAACTTTTTGAAGAGTTTGAAAAATTTCCTCCGTTGGTCAGAGATCTGGCCTTTGTGATAAATGAAAATGTATTGTATAGTGATATTAGGGCTGAAATAATCAACTTTAATCAGCTGATAAAGAAAGTGGAATTATTTGACGTCTTCCATGGCGGCAAGCTCGGAGAAAACAAGAAAAGTCTTGCGTTCCATGTCGTATATCAAGCCGACAGGACCTTGACTACTGCAGAAGTCGATCAGATCCAGGCGGAATTATTAAAAAGATTGGAAGAAAGATTCGAAGCAAAAATAAGAAACTTTTAATAATTTCTAAATTATTTCATCGGATCATATAATTGATTCGATAAAAGATCCATATGTATTTAATCCAAGACAGTCGCGATCTACTAAATATTGTTTTAGCTTTTTGCATCCTTTGGCTGACTATCTTCATCGCTTGGTTCATATATTACGTGGCAATGTTGATGAGGGAGGCTTTTAAGATGACTAGAGAGATGCATGAAAGGATTAACAAGGTTGACGACCTCATCGTAGCGTTTAAAGACAAGATAGAGCACAGCACTTCATATTTACTCTTGATCGGTGAGGGAGTAAAAAAATTGGTTGAAATGGCAAGGAGTTATTCTAAGAAAAATTCTAAGAAAAAATAATTTACAATAAAAATACTCTGATTTGATTCAGAGTATTTTTTTACTTAGAAAAAATTATTTGTCATTGCAACCGCCTTAGCCACGACTTAATCCGGGGGTGGCAATCTCAGGTTGAAAGGTAAAAGGTTTTTTCAATGGTTATGTTTGTTTCTGCTGACCTGAGATTGCCACGTCCCTCTGGTCCTCGCAATGACAAAGAGAACTATTTTGTTTCGGATTCTATCCATTTTACGTATTCTTTGTTGGCTTCGGCTTCTATCTTTATGACGCAGGGGATATCATATGGGTGAAGTTTTTCGATCTCTTTTTTAATTCTTCTCCAGTTTTCGGTCTTGGTTTTAGTCAAGGCAACAATCTCTTTCGTATTCTTGATTTTTCCTTGCCAGATGTAGCTGCTGGTAATTGGCATAAAATTTACACAAGCAACTAGTTTTTGCTTGAGCAATCGGTTGGAAATGGTTTTTGCTGTTTTGAGATCAGGATATGTAATGTAGAGAATTATGAATTTCATAGTTAATTTTTTTCCAAAGCTTTTAAGATTTTTAAATATAGTTTTTCAACTATTTCATTCTGGGTTTTTCCTATTGAAGCATAATTATCTAGACCGGGCGCAGCGTTAACTTCAATTATAGCATAATCTTTCAATGGCTTGGTAATTTCGGCATTAATCAGATCAACGCCGCAGAGCCGCAGGTCCATATCCTTGGTAATGTTTATCGCTAACTTTTTAAAGTCAGGATGGATTTTTTCTGTTACATCAATCGCTTCACCTCCTGTTGAAAGATTTGCATTATCTAGTAAATATATTTTTTCTTTATTTTTTAAAATGGAATCCTTTGTAAAGCCTTTTTGCTTGAGGTTCATCTTGATCCTGAAATCATCAAGAAAATGATTGGCTCTGCCTAAAGATCTGTAATGTTTTTGTTTTTGGCTAATTAGCTCAAAAATAGTTTTTTTGCCATCACCGATCAACGACAAAGGAATTCTTTGATAAGCAGAAATCACTCTGCCATCCAGAACGACAACACGATAGTCGTTGCCAGGATAATATTTTTCCACCATCATCACATCAGTTTCCTTGAATATTTTATTTGCCATTACGCTGTAGTCTTTTGCATTGTGTACTTTAGCTACTAGATTGCCCTGACTCAAATCGTTGGGCTTGATAATGACAGGGAAGCCGATCTTTTTTGCGTAAGCCAAGCCGGCTGCAATATCGCGCTTACTTTTGATGACTTGGCAAAACTCCTTGCTATAAAAAACCTGTCCCTCGCACACTTGATAACCGAATTTTTTTAAAAAAAATTTGCTATAACCTTTATCTTTTGCCACCTTGGCAGCTCCCAGGCCATTAATATTAAAAACATGATTGCGGAAAAGAGTTTTTTTGCCGTTCTTAAAAATGATCTGACCGACATGTCCGAATTCTGGTTCAATGATTAGTTTGGCTCCGATTGCCGGGGTTATTTTTTTTAGAATTTTTATTATTTTTGGCTGTCGCATAAATAAATCTTAACAATAATTATTGATTTAGACAATTAAAAAAGCTGCCTTGGCTGGCAGCTATGCTCTGATCGGTTCAAGTTGGGTCAGTATATGGCCTCGATAAAGATTCAATGCTGGTCGACCACTAAAAACGACAAACTGATACGGGGTGAGATAAATGGTTGTCATTGCTTGTCTGATCTTTTTGAAGGCAGTCATTTTTATTTCATCTTTCATTCCGAGAAAGATATGTTCTTGTTCACCCTGGGCATGAATGATAAACAAACCATCATTTGTCTTACCCAGATATAGTACCTCTAATTCCGGCGGTAATCCAGAAATTCTTTCACCTTCTTTGATTTTCACTACTAAGTTTGAATGATCGATCATTTCACCCCTCCTGGAATCATGATATAAAAATCTAAGAAATTATTTTTTATAGCTGCAACCTTTGGCGCTGCATTTCACTTCACCTTCATTCTTGCCTTCGACCACCAGGGCGCCGCATTCGGGGCATTTCTCTCCGGTGGGTTTGGTAGAAAAAGATGTCTTGCAATCTGGGTATTGATTACAGGCATAAAAGACGCCACGGCGACTGCGTTTGGCCATAATTTCACCCTTGCCACAGACAGGGCAGGCGATGCCGGTTTTGTCGCTTTCTTTATCAATGCCTTTGATATTTTTACATTTAGGGTAGTTTCCGCAAGCAAGAAATGGTCCGAAACGTCCGGTTTTGACAATCATCGGCGTACCGCATTTTGAGCAAACCTCATCTTTATATTTTTCTTCCAACTGCTTTAGTTTTTCGCTTTTTTCTTCATCTTTCGCTTTACCGTCCGCTCCGATAGATTTTATATTGCGGCATTCAGGGAAGTTGGAACAGGCCAAGAATTTGCCGAAACGGCCGGTCTTGATGATCATCGGGGAGCCGCATTTTTCACAGATTTCTTCAGTTTTTTCTTCCGGTACTACCTCGTCCTTGTTAACTTCTTTATATTTTATTTCTAGATTTTCACTGAAAGGCACGTAAAAATCACCGATTACCGGCTGCCATTCCCGGCTGCCTTTTGCAATCTCGTCCAATTCATTTTCCATCTTGGCGGTGAAATCAAAGTCTACAATATTAGGGAAATGAGCAACTAGCAGATCGTTGACGGTAAAGGCAATGTCTGTCGGTTTCAAGCGTTTTGCTTCATCACGCTCGACATAGTTGCGTGCCTCAATAGTGGCAATAGTTGGTGCGTAGGTGGACGGACGGCCGATGCCATAGCGTTCCAAAGCTTTGACCAGGCCGGCATCGCTGTAACGAGCTGGCGGTTTGGTGAAGTGTTGTTCTGCATTGATTTTTTCCAATGACAACTCTTCTTGGCTTTTCACTTTTGGCAAATCAATTTCTGCACTTTTTTCCGGATAAATTTTAAGATAACCATCGAACTCTATGGTTTGTCCGCTGGCGCGGAATTGGTATTTGGCGTTTTTGTCCTTTATTGCATCGACATCAATATCCGTGGCACTGACAATAGCTTCCGGCATCTGGCTTGCTACCGCTCTTTGCCAGATAAGCTTGTACAATCGATATTGATTGCTATTCAAAGAATCTTTTATCTGGTCTGGGTGACGATTGGCCTCGGATGGTCGAATCGCTTCGTGCGCTTCTTGTGCGCCTTTGGATTTTGTCTTAAAGATACGTGCGGTTTTTAGAGAATATTTTTCTCCCAGATTAGCTTCGAGATATTCCTTAGAATCATTCAAAAATTTTTCTGATAGATTTAGTGAATCGGTTCTCATGTAAGTAATCAAACCTACGTGACCTTCGCCGGCCAGGTCAATGCCTTCGTAAAGCTGTTGTGCAAGCATCATCGTTTGTTTAGCGCTGTAACCGAGCATGCGATTGGCTGTTTGCTGCAGTGAAGAGGTGGTGAAAGGCTTGGGCGGGCTTTTTTTGGTTTGACGGTTTTTAACTTCTTTGACTAAGTATGTTGATCCTTTTAATTCAGCTAAAACATCATCTGCTTCTGCTTGATTTTTGAAAGCGAATTTATCGATCACTTTTCCGTCCAGTTTATTCAGTCGTACAGAAAAGTTTTCGTTATTATTTGTTTTTAATAATGCTTCGATACCCCAATATTCTTGGGCTTCGAATTTCTGAATTTCTCTTTCTCGATCCACAGTCAAACGAACCGCAACGCTTTGTACACGTCCGGCGGATAAACCTTTTACCACTTTTTTCCAAAGAAAAGGAGAGAGCTTATAGCCGACCAGCCGATCCAGTATTCTTCTGGCCTGTTGGGCATTGACCATAGGCATGTCGATTGCACGAGGGTGGGCAAGCGCTTCCCGGATTGCGCCTTCGGTAATTTCATGGAAAGCGATTCTTTCTATCTTTTCCGGCTGCTTGTTCAAATCTAAGGCTTCCGCCAAATGCCAGGCGATCGCTTCTCCTTCGCGGTCTTCATCGGATGCTAGAATGACCTTGTCGGCCTTGGCTGCAAGTTTTTTTAAACTGGTGACCAGTTTTCTGGATTTGGTCGGAATGACGTATTTAGGCTGATAATTGTTTTCCACATCAACGCCGAGATCGCCCTTAGGCAGATCCCTGATATGGCCAAATGAAGATTCGATTTTGTAGCCGCTCTTCAAGAATTTACCGATAGTTTTGGCCTTGGTTGGAGATTCGACGATGACTAGATTCATAAGATTAATTTTCAATTATTAAATTTTCAATTTTTAAACAATGCTTTAATTTTTCAATTTTAAAATTTAGTCATTGAAAAATTGTTTAGAAATTAGAAATTGAAAATTAGAAATTATTATAATAAAAACTTAGTTGTAATTTAAGATGACAATACATACTGCATTCCTCCCAGATTCTTTACCATGCCTTTCATTTCCATGATCATAAGGGTGCTGGAGAGGGCACTGGGTTGCAGTCGGGTCAGCCTTGATAGTTCGTCAATGTGTCGAGCTTCGGAATTTAAAAAAGAGAGGATGGTTTTTTCCTCATCTGTTTCAGGAATGATTTTTTTGCTTTCAATATAAAATGTTGCGGCGGATAAGTCAAGGGCGGTCAAAATGTCATTGGCGGCAGTAACCGGAATAGCTCCTTCTTTGATAAGCTGATTGGTGCCGGCCGAAACCGTGGAAAATATACTTCCAGGAACGGCAAAAACTTCTCGATTCTGCTCCAAGGCAAATTTACTGGTGATGATGGCGCCTGATTTTTCAGCCGCTTCAATAACTAATACACCCACGCTGAGGCCGGAAACGATCCGGTTGCGTTGCGGAAAATGATGTTTTAACGGCTGTGTACCGCAAGGGTATTCAGAAATGAGCTGTCCGCCTTCGGCGATTATTTTCTCTGCCAAGTAGCGGTTGGAAGCGGGATAAATGTTTTGTCGGTCGAGGCCAGAACCCAAAACGGCAATCGTACGACCATCTGCCTCCAGGGTTGCAAAATGGGCCAAGGCATCGATGCCCAAGGCAAGGCCGCTGACAATGGTCAAACCATTTCGCGCCAGTTCTTTGGTTAGCTGATCTGTTGTTTGCTTGCCATAGGCACTGAACTTTCTGGTGCCGACAATACCGATACAAAGCTCCTCAGCTTTTGCCTCGCCCTTGTAATAGATCACGGGCGGAGGGTTATAAATTTTTAACAATCGGCTTGAATAGTCATTATCATCCAGTAACATTGCCCTTACTCCTTCTTTTTCCATTCTTTCCATTATTTTTTCTGGATTGATATTTAATCTGACAGCTTGGAATTCGTAGGCGATATTTTCTTCTATTCCTGCCGCCATCAGTTCTTTGACTGGAGCAAAAAAAGCTTCCTTGGGAGTAGGGAAGTATTGGGTTAATCTTTTGAATCGAACCGGGCCGAATTTGGGAAAATGATTTAGCGCAACAGAATATTTAATTGCTTCAATATTTTCACTCATTTTTTTGCTGAATTAAGCAAAAGGATATGCTATTGACATATCGACCCTTTTGTGATAATATAAATAATCTGATTGATGTTCAGTTTGTTACTTGTTAAAGGGTGTGGATTATTAAGTGGCTTTCCTCCTTGTTCATTTATTAATCCAATATCCCCTCTGACAAGTAGCAAATTGGGTGGCAATCAAAAGATGGTATCGCCAACAACGGTGACCAAAATATACAAAAGTAATATTAACATAAAATAAAAGTGTTTAATATAGTAAGTATTGATAACTGTATCTAGGAGCTGGCCAGAGCGAAAATCTTCCCTCCTTTGATTTTTGTTCATAACCTTAAACAAGGAGTATTCCTTGGCTTCTAGATATAGAGATCAATACTTTTTTTTCAAACAGCAATCTGATATAATTATTTTATAAATATTAAAATATTTTATGAATAAAGAAGGATTGTATAGACATGAACCAATAGAGGGAGGGGAGGGAAAGGGGGTGCTGCCTGGACATGAAAAAGAATTAATTACATCATCGGCTGAGTTAAGTAAATTTCTGGCTTCGCCTGACATAAGCAATCCGGCAAGGTTTGGACAAAAAACTGTCGCCTTTTATAAAGCTCTTATTCCTGAGCAAATAGAGAATATTTCTAATGCTCTAAACGAAGTCGGATCAACCTTTCACGCAGCTGCAGTAGAAGCTGCTTTTGATGGCGAGGACGAACTAATAAGCATTTTTGAAGATATAAAAGATTTATCTTCTGCAGAAGAAAGAAAGCCATTCCTAAAAATATTAGAATCTCTGTTTAGTTAAAATTTAAAAATCATAAAAAAAGCAGACCATTTCTGGTCTGTTTTTTTGAGTAAATCTATTTTAATTCCTCAATGATTTTTTTTATCAAGCTCGGCAAATCATCTATCTCTTTTTTGCTGAATTTTTCTAAGACGAATTTTTCTGCGGGGATCAGGTTGCGTTGTTCATTCCGTACGCCTAGACGATAACGGGAGAATTTTTGCGTGCCGAGCTGATCGATGACCGATTGTACGCCATTGTGGCCGGCGGCACGAGAATCGATTGCTAGCTTATGTTTGCCGAAATCAATATCAAGATCATCATGGATAACGACAACGTCATTGATCGTCAGCTTATAAAAAGTTAAAACTTTTTTTACGGCTTCGCCTGATATATTCATGAAGGTCTGCGGCTTCACCAATATCAAATTTTCACCTTTTGCGATGTCGGCATTAAATTTTTTGCAGAATTGCCAAGCGAGGCTCAGTTCTTTTGCCAAAGCATCAAGAACCATGAAACCGATATTGTGGCGGGTTAATTTGTATTTGTCCCCGGGGTTGCCCAGGCCGACGAGTATTTTCATATTATTTTCCTCTGTCATCTCGAACGAAAGTGAGAGATCTCGGAGAGATGTAAAAATAACTTTTTAGAATTAAGATATAATTGATTCAAATTATATTCTTTTGTTTCACCTGTTTCGTCCTCACACCGAGATCCCTCCTCGTCTGTTGACTCGTTCGGGATGACAATTGGGAAAGGTTGTTTTCTAATGGTATCTAATTATTCTTCTGGCATGTCTTACTGGTTTTTTGCCTTTCTTGCTTTCCGCGCTCATCTCTGCCTTGCCATGTATTTTACGGTTTTTGGTGATCCAGATCCTGATAGGGGTGCCAAGAAAACCGAATTTTTCGCGCAATTTATTACTGACAAAATTAAGATAAGATTCTTGCAGATTTTCATTGGCGCCGATACGCAACTCGAAAGCCGGGGGATTGACATGGAGCTGTTCAAATTTATGGACATGAGGATACTTGGTGCCTTTGCCTTTGGGCGGTTTGTGCAGTTTGACCAGCTTCATCATGAAGGTGTTTAGAATGGATTCAGAGATTTCTTTCTTACGCTGTTCGCTGATGGTTAAAATTAAATCCAGAACCTTATTAACCTTGCTGCCGGTCTTGGCGGAGACAAAAAGAATCGGCGCATATTGGATGAAAGGCAGGTCGCCGTAAATCTTGTTAGTTTGTTTTTTTGTATCTTTTTCTTCAATCAAGTCCCATTTGTTAGCAATAATGATGATGCTTTTTTGTCGTTCCACAATTTCTTCAACTATCTTTGAGTCTTGGTGAGTCAGATCCTCGTTGACGTCAATCACTAATAAAGCGATGTCGGCTTCACGAAGAGTATCTAAAGACTTCTCTATACCATAACGCTCTAATTGCTGCTTATCTTCTTTTTTCTGGGCCTGTTGGCCTTTGCGATTGATTCCTGCGGTATCAATAAGTTTGATAGTTTTGTTTTTGTAGGTCAAAAAAGTATTCTGCGGTTCGCGGGTAGTATGGGCGATCGGGCTGACAATGACTCTTTCTTCCCCCAAAATGCTATTGAGCAGGCTTGATTTGCCGACATTCGGTTTGCCGATCATAATCACTTTTATTTCCTTTTCAACTTTTTCCTCTGCTTGGGGTTCTTCTGGTTTTTGTTCAGGAATTTTTTTGATGATCAGATCTAAAAGATCGCCGGTGCCGGAACCGGTTGCTGCAGAGACGGTTACAGGTTCTCCCAAAGATAGTTTATTGAAATCTGCTGCTTTGTGACTATCTCTCTTAAAACTATCGACTTTATTTGCAACCAGAATAACCTTGCTCAAATCAGGAAGGACTTTTTTTAACAATAACGACAGTTGTTTGTCTTGCGGTAACAAGCCAGCTTTATTGTCCACTAGAAATATAATCAGATCCGCTTTTTGCAGGTAAGCGTTGGCTTGTTCTTCGATTCGTGATTGTATATCATCGACTTTAGAGCTCTTGGTCCCCGGGTTTAATAGATGATTGATATCGATAATACCGCCGGTATCTACGAGTTTGAAGCTCTTTTTTTGCCAGCTGACTTCACCGCTATTACTGTCACGAGTAGTGCCTTCAATATCGGAAACCAAAGCCTGATGCTCCTCGATCAAACAATTGAACAGGGTAGATTTACCGACATTGGTGCGGCCGAAGATGACTACGAGAGGGAGGTTGTTTGTATTATTTTTCATTTTTTTTATAATTTTTCCCTCTGTCATCTCGAAACGGAGTGAGAGATCTCGGAGAAGAGTAATGATTAGCCTTTAAATTTATAAATTAAAATTCTTTAATGTTTATTCAGTGGTTTTTATAATGTTTTGTTTATATTTATATTTTTACAATTTGCTGGGATCTCTCCTCATCTGCTGATTCGTCGAGATGACAGGGGAGTGGTTAAAGCTACTCCGTTTTATTTGCAGTGCCGCTGCCGGTGCTGTCTGCGGATTGGCCGAGAATCAAGACGAAATCAGGATTTTTTTTGTTCGGATTCTCAGCTTTTTCCAGTTCCAAATCTGTCGCTAACCATTCTGGCAAGCCGAAAGAAATGTTTGCCTGGGTTTTACTTTTAAGTAACGCCAAGGATTGAGTTTTGGCTCCATTAGTCAAATCATAAATCACTGATTTTTGGAAATTTCGTTGGCTGGCGTTGCCGATGCCAGTGATAGTGAAACCATAGCTTTCAAGATCTGTCGATATTTTATTGGCCAATCCGTTGATCCAAGTGCCGTTGCGTAATTCAATAGTGGCTTTCTCGTCCAGAATCTCTTTTTTTATTTCCGAAGGCGCATTGCCAAAAATACTGCTGATCAAATATTGTATCTGGGAAAAGTCGCCACTGCGTGGGGTGAGAATATAGGCACCGTCTTCGCCACGTCTGTCGACCAATAATCCGCTTTGGCTGTTATCTAAGACCTTATTGATGATTTGATCTTTCTTGGTTTCCTTGACCAAGCTCCAGAGTTTTACCATTTCCCAGATTTGCAGATTAGTGCTTACGTGTTCTTGATAAGTATTCAAAATATTGGTAATCAAAGTCGGTTTGAATAGCACATTCATGGAGAATAATTTATCTTTGACTCCTTCAATTATTTTCTGTTGGCGTTTTGCTCTGGCGAAATCATTTCCTTCTACTCCGACACCATGTCGTGATCGAGCAAACTTAAGGGCAAGGCTGCCGTTCATATGTTGCAAACCAGGCTCGACATGTAAATGTTCGTAGCGGGCATTGTAATTTGGATCATCCTCTAATCCCAAAACCGGATACCGGTAATCATCCAGAACATTATCAACATTAATGTCTACGCCGCCTAATTCATCGATAATTTTAGAAAAACCTTCAAAATCGACGCGCAGATAATAATCGATCGGCAGATTAAAAATTTGGCTGACAGCTTGGCTAGCAGCCAATCCGCCGCTACCTGGATTTTCTTTTTCAGCATAAGCGCTGACACTGTTGATTTTACGCCAGCCCATGCCTTCGATCGGTACTGTCAGGTCACGGGGAATCGAGACCATAGCTACTTTCTTGGTAGTCGGTTCAATGCTTACTATCATCATTGTGTCGGTCAGGTAACCGCCGTCATGGTTCTTGCCACCGATACCGAGCAAAAGTATATTGATCCTATTTCGTTCTTCGCCCTTGAGCTTCCTGTCGGAACTTTCAGCCAATTGGCGCAACTGTCCGACTATAGAAAAGTTGCTAAGCCAGTTTAATCCTTCTTTTTTCGGACCATTGCCTGAATTTTTGTCGGAGAACAAGGTTAGGCCAACTATAGCGAAAATAACGACAAAAACAAAAAATTTGCCAAAAAACTTAAATTTATTTTTGACAAATTCCTCTTTTATAAGTTCGCCTTCTGTATAAATATCATCAAATCTTGATTTTGAAGGATTTTCTAGTTCTTGATTCATGTAATTTTGTATTCTTAGCTTAAAATTGGCTATTTTAATTATTAAAATAGGCAAAAAAATAAGACCAACAGAAAAACAAACTATTTGAATTTATTATTTTTCCGCTTATCTTATTTATGGCTTGATTATAATATAATTTAATTTATTTAGCAAGGCCGTTAACTCAGGCTCTTATCGGTTAAAGCTTGCTAAAATTCTTCTTAATGATTACAAAAGTAGATTATTATTAAATGAAGTCGGGGAAGTAAGTTTGTAATAGGGCATAAAAATGGTTTAAGACTCCCTTGATTTTAGAATCTAATAATGTTATAATTTTATTGCTCTGGAAAATATCCAGCTAATATATAAAAGGTATGTTTAAAAATTTTTTTAGTTTTTTATTCGAACTAGTAAAAATTATCGTGATTTCTTTAGCGATTATTTTTCCGATCAGATATTTTTTAATCCAACCTTTTTATGTAAAAGGCGCTTCCATGGAGCCGAATTTTTTTGACCAAGAATATCTGATTATTAATGAAATAGATTACCGTTTTAATGAGCCACAGAGAGGGGATATCGTAGTTTTTCGCTATCCGAGAAATCCTCAAGAATATTTCATCAAAAGACTGATTGCCTTGCCTGGAGAAAAAATCCAATTCAGAGCTGGCGATATCTACATTATTAATAAAGACAACCCCGGCGGAATTTTGTTGGAAGAGCCATATTTGCCGGTAGATTTGAAAACTTACAGCTTGTCTGAAGAAATAGTTACCGTGGGGGAAAATCAATACTATCTATTGGGTGACAATCGTAATTCTTCCAAGGATTCACGTAGCTTCGGTCCGGTTGACAAGAGCTTCTTTATCGGCAAGGTGATGTTGCGCGGCTGGCCTTTTGATCGTATCCGCTATTTTGATCATCAGCCTTACAATCTTTAATACTTTCCTATTAATCTCATAGTTTAATTTAATTCGAGTTATTTATATTTGAATTGCTGTATCGTTGAATTGTTATATTGCAGAGCCTTATGCAGGATAACAATATAACAATATGACAATATGACAATTTTTTATTATGAAAAAAGCAATCACCAAAAAACCAGTTGCAGCCAAGGATGATGCGACAACCAAGAAATCAAAAAAAATAAAAATCTTCAATCGTTTGCGAGGAGTAAGAGATGTTTTGTTTGATGAGTACAGATACTGGGATTTGGTAACCAAAAAAGCTACCGATCTGGCAAATGCATATGGTTTTAAAAGGATTGATACGCCAGTGCTGGAAAAACTTGAATTGTATGAAAGATCATCGGGGAAAACCAGCGATATCGTAACCAAAGAAATGTATTCTTTTGTTGATAAAAGCGGAGAGAAGATCGCCCTAAGGCCAGAGGCAACTCCAGGTTTGGTCCGCGCCTATATTGAACATGGAATGTTCAATCTGCCTCAACCAGTAAAAATGTTTTGGCTTGGTCCTGCTTTCCGTCATGACAAGCCCCAGGCAGGTCGTTACAGACAATTCAACCAGCTTAATTTGGAAATGTTTGGTGAGGCCGGACCGGTTGCTGATGCTCAATTGATCCTGATCGCTTATAATTTTTTTAGAGAGATGCAAGTTGATGTGCAGGTGCAGATCAATAGCATCGGTTGTAAAGATTGTCGCAAGGATTATCTGGACAAGCTAGTCAAGTATTATAAAGACAAGACCAGACACTCAAAACTTTGTTTAGATTGTAAGAAAAGAATTTTAAAAAATCCTTTACGCTTGCTTGATTGTAAAGAAGATAAATGCGTTGCTATGCGCGCAGAAGCTCCGCAGATCGTAGACACTTTGTGCGAGCCGTGCCGTGAACATTTTGTAAAGGTTTTGGAATATCTGGACGACACCAGCATTAATTACAACTTGAATCCATTCATGGTCCGCGGGCTGGATTATTATAATCGAACCGTTTTTGAAATCTTGCCGGTTGAAGGCAGTACCGAATCCAGGCAGACTTCCTTGGGGGGTGGTGGCCGTTATGACGAATTGGTGGAATACATGGGAGGCAGAGCCACGCCTGCTTGTGGTTTTGGCATTGGAGTTGAAAGAACGATTTTGAAAATCAAAGAAAAAAATATACCGCTAAAGAAGGAAGAAGAGGCTGATGTCTTTTTGGCACAGTTGGGTGAAGCTTCAAGAAGAAGATCGATGATCCTTTTTGAAGAGCTACGCAGAGCAGGTATAAAAGTTGGACAAATGTTCACCAAGGACAGCTTAAAAATTCAATTGGAGGAAGCTAACCGGATGGGAGTAAAATTCAGTTTGATTCTTGGCCAAAAGGAATTGTCAGACGGCACTATCTTGATCCGTGATATGGAATCCGGCGTCCAAGAAGTGGTTGACCTGAATAAGGCTAAAACCGAGATAGAAAAAAGATTGAACAACCATATAGAGAAAAAGTAATTGCATTTGACATTAGCAAAAAAATTTATTATAGTATAATTATTAAAATAATATTAACTAGAAAAGAGGTGTAGACGTGGTAGAATCCAAACGAAAAAAGGAAGAGAGTTTTGAGAGTTTCTTACGACGTTTCAACAAGAGGCTGCAACAAAGCGGCAACCTGTTCAGGGCGCGAAAAGTTCAGCATACTGAACCGACAAAAAGCAGAAACCTACAAAAGAAAAGCGCTTTGATTTCTCGAGATTATAAGCTTAAGAATGAATATCTTAGAAAAATCGGCAAACTTAAAGACGAACCAAGAAAGCGTTGGTAAATAAGATTAACGGCAACTTCATAAGTTGCCGTTAATTTTGTTAATTACCATTTAGCCACATAATTCCAGGCACTTAGAGCCTGCAGCTGCAGGCTCTAAGTGCCTGGAATGAATCAAGTTTAAATTACCTAAAGCAACCACATGTCAAATCTAGAACAAAAAATCAATGAAGACTTGAAGCAGGCGATGAGAGATAAGAATGAAATGAAATTGTCTGTTTTAAGGATGTTGAACAGCACGATTAAAAACAAGATGATTTCTCTTCGGTCATCGGAAGAGGTTATCTTCACCGATGAGCAGGTGATGGAAATCATCGCTAGTGAAGTAAAAAAAAGACAGGATGCCGCGACCACATATATCGCCGGTAACCGGGAAGATTTGGCAAAAAAAGAAAACGAGGAAAGTGCTATTCTACAAACCTATCTACCGCAACAGTTGAGTGATGAAGAACTGGAGCAGGCGATCAGGCAGATTGTTTCAGCCAATGAAGGGCTGGATTTTGGTAAATTGATGGGCCTAGCCATGGCAGAGCTCAAAGGTAAGGCGGATGGTAAAAGAGTAGGGGAGATGGTGAAGAAGGTGCTGGTGAAATAAGTTAAAAGTTAAGGTTATAAAGTTAAAAGTTTTATAAAAACAGCTCATGCTTGAGCTGTTTTTATTTTTTTAACCCATCTTTTAACTTTCTACTTCTTAATTACAGGGATATATCTTTTGATCATTTCAAAGCGTGATTTTTTGAATACTTTTTTAGACTCAACTTTCATAAACACCAATAGATAAGATATTCCCTTATTTTAGACATTTTCTAGAATTTTCTTTGTTAGGATTTGATATTTTATCAACTTAATGTATAATAAAAAATCTAGTACTTTGAATTAAAATAATTTGGTTCGGATGAGCCAGAAAGGATCCTCAGATGAAGGCTAACGGCGCATATTGTTTAACGGGGACTGATGTCGGAAATTTTTTGACACTTTTTCCGAGTCCTGAAAATTTTCGAAATTTCATGACAGAACTTGGAGTAAACCTTGAAAAACTATCAAGACGTGAACTGTCAAGAGGAAAATTTCATAACACAATGCTGCTTGTTGCTGAAGAGAATGGGGTTTCATCTAGTAATAATCTATTCGAACTGTTAAATCGTTCTCTCGAGTTGATTTGATTTTAGCTTGCTCGCATGTTGGTAATCTCTTGCGAGCTTTTTTCTTCCCCTAAAAGTTTCTGATCAAAATAAAGCGTTAGATGATGTGCCAAATAATTATTTCCTTCGTTATTTTGCCCAACATATCCGATCATGCAAATGTTATTTGCCATAGACAAAATGAATTTCGTTATAGAATTAATTGATAGTTGCCTTTAATTCTTCCATCATTGGTTTATAACCAGCACCATTTCTTGGTTCAACATAAAGCATATTTTTTCTAATAGATAGTGCAAACGCACCTTGCGGTCGAATTTCTTCACCCGCAATGATAGCTTCTCGGGTGCCTTGAGGCAAAAAAATTGACGATTACAACCTTATTATTTACCAAAATCTTTCTACTTCTTAATCCCTGGAACATATCTTTAATTCTGTTCAAAGCGGGATTCTTTTTTATCGTCGTTATAATTTAGATAATAATCGAGGGGTCCCAGCTGGAGAGTGAAAAATTTTTTTGGTGTTTTCTCTAACAAATTTTTCAATTCAGATTTTTTTATCCACTGGATATCTTTAACTTCTTCAAGCTGAGGAACCGGTTCCTTATCTTCTACCTCACATATAAAAACGAAGCCTATCCACGGTTCGCCACCCTTGGTTTGTTGTTGGCAGCAGAAGGGGATAAAAGAAAAACTTTCATCATTGCGAGGGGAAAATGTTTTTGTTTTGTTATCGGGAAAAATTCTGGTTATATGTAGTCCCGTTTCTTCTAGCACTTCTCTTTTTAAAGCATCAAAAACATTTTCATAACGGTCTATCCAGCCAGCAGGTATTTCAAAAGTACCAGAATAAACCGGATCACTCTCGGGCTTCCATCTTGTTTGTATCAATATTTCAGTTTCATCCTTGCCTTGCCTCTCGATTATGGCAGACACTACAGGAATGCAAATATTAATTGAATCGATATTGTTCATAGGTTTTAATGAGAAAATTAATTTCATCTAACTCTGCCAATATCTGACTTCTTAACGAAACGAAGTGAATTTGGTGTGGTCTTAGTTCTTGCGGATATCGGCTGTTATGTGATGTACCTAAAAATTTCTCTTCCTTAATGTATTTTTTGGCGAATTAATAAACATTATCCCTTATATTTCAGCTACGCATTGAAGGTTGTCAAGTAATAATATTTTATAGTAAAGCTGACCCGCATAATCGATAGTTTCTTCTACTGAGGAGCATGGAGCTTGCGGGCCGGAACGATGAATAAAATAACCATCAAATTGTTTTATCATGCTTTGTCTTGATTGATAATAGTCTTTATTAGCACTGTCCGTAGGCTCGCCATTAACTTTTAAGATTACTCCAAGTGGTGCTTCTTTGGCTGAACAATCATTATCTTTGGCAGTTAATGATTTTGATGAAAGCCTTGCACTTCCTAATTCAAAATTAGTTTTTCCAGAATATTCATAAGTCAAATCGTTAACAATGTTTTTATCAACTAAAACCTTAATTCCAAGTTCTTTTATTTTAAAATAAGCCTGGTTGTCAGTTTTACACGATGTCATTGAATAGTTGGCCGTAATTTCAGGTTGTTGATTAGCAGCAGGTGGTGGTATCAGTTCAGTGGTTGTTGAAGTTGTTGGAATTGGCGTTGGAGAGACCTGTTCGATTTTCCTCGGAGTAGGAATTGTCTCATTTTTTGAAATTGCAAAATATACGGTAGACCCAATCAAAATCACGACAACAATTAATATTATTGCAACAATGGTTTTTTGATTCATAAAATTTTATAAATGAATTATATTTTTCTTATCGAGTTATTCCGATTGCATTTCCGCCAAAAATTTAATTGTATTAAGAAATTTTAGGGTATTTCGCACAACGTTCCCGAATATGAGAAGTTTTTGTCCGCTTCTTTATTATATATCAATAGATAAAAAGGGCAAAAATTTGGGTTGAGAAAAATTTGCTTTCCTTGTTAATATAATTGTGCAAATTTTTTGAACCTCATATTCGGTGTTGTCAGATGTATCTAAAAACAAATATTTCCTTATTTGAGCCCTATTTTTTTCAAGCCCTTTTGAAATTTTTGCTTACATTGACATTTTTTTGCGTTGGGTGTATAAAATAATGTTGATACAAAAATCATAGGAGGAGGTGAGGCATGTTCTTTTTGAAAAAAACATACGAATATATCGCCGTAATAGGGTACTTTCAGGACAATGTGCTTGTGAAAACCGACGTTTTCAGCCGGTCGGTAAAAGCTACCAGAAGTGATGCTGGCGAAGAAATAAGGAAAGATGTGCACGCTGTCATTAATCTGCCAGGTTCAAGAGAAGCGCGCATACTTTCAATTTCCTTGCTCTAACGACACGATATATCAACTACCCGCTCCGCATGTGCAACTCGCATGCGGACTTTTTTTATTTGCATTTCAAAAGGGCTTGAAAAAAATTATTAATGAATTTGTTTTTAGATATTTCCGACAACTCGTTATTACCCGAATTGTTTTCGTATAATATACCGATTTTGTATGTTATGCGAATAATTTATTTTTTAATAACAAAATCTTCCTATTTCTTAATCCCCGGGATATATCTTCTGATTTGTTCAAAGCGGGATTCTTTGGATAGGGCTTTGATTTTGTTTTTGGCGCGGCTGGTCTTGGCAAACTTCAGCCAATCCCGGCTAGGGCCTTTGCGGTTTTTGTCGATTATGATTTCGACCATATCACCGCTTTTCAATTCAGTATCAAGTGGAGCCATCTTGTCATTGATCATAGAGCCGATACAGTGGCTGCCGATTTCCGTATGGACGGCATAGGCAAAATCGATAGTGGTGGAGCCACTGGGGAGGTCATACACATCGCCTTTCGGAGTAAAGACAAAGATGCGGTTGCGGAAAATTTCAAACTTTGCTTGTTTGATGAAGTCTTGAGTATTTTCTAAATTCAGATGCAGATCCATTACCTCCTTGATCCAACGCGGTTCAGGTGTCTTCTTGTCCAGTTTGTAATAAATATGGGCGGCAACTCCGTAATGGGCCTCTTCATCCATTTCTCTGGTACGAATTTGGAATTCTGTCGGTTTTCCCTCCAGGCCGAAAACCGTAGTATGAAGACTGCGATAACCGTTGGGCTTTGGGATGCTGATATAATCCTTGAACCGATTGATTTTCGGTTTCCAGACAGAATGGACAATACCCAAAGCTTTGTAGCAGTCAGAGACGGTATCAACCAGGATCCTTAGGGCGAATACGTCCTGGATTTCATCAAAGCGCCTGTCTTTGCGCTGCATCTTTTGCCAAATGCTGTACAGATGTTTGAAGCGACCATTGATCTCATGCTTCACGCCGGCTTCATCCAATTTTTTGCTTAAGATATTTTTTGTTTTTTGGATGTATTGGTTTCTCTCAGCTTTCTGTTCCACTTCATATTTATACTCGATATTTTTGTATTCTTCCGGATGCAGATGTTTGAAACAGATATCTTCCATCTGCCATTTTAATGACCATATACCTAGCAAGCCCGCTATCGGTGCATATATTTCTATGGTTTCCTGAGCGATTCTGAGCTGCTTTTCCGGGGGTAGGGCATCGAGGGTCCTGAGGTTATGAAGGCGATCGGCAAACTTGATAAGAATGATCCTGATGTCATTTGCCATGAACAAGAACATCTTTCTCAAGCTTTCTGCGTAGCGTTCAATGCCGCGGTATTTAATCTTGCTTAATTTTGTAATACCCTCAACCAAGGTGGCTATCTCCTCGCCAAAATTTTTGCTCACATCTTCGAGCGTGTACTTGGTGTCTTCAGGTACGTCATGGAGGATGCCGGCAACGATCGTGTTTAGGTCGGCCTTGATCTCTGCCAACACGAAAGCAGTGTGAAGGCAGTGTTGGATGTACGGTTCGCCGCTTTTTCTTTTCTGACCTGCGTGGGCTTTTTCTGCAAAATCATAAGCTAGCTCAATCAGGTCAGTGTTGACATCCGGAGTATTCTCCTTTACTCGCTCAATGATTTGCTTGATGGTCATATGTGTAAAAAATGCATTGTGCTTTTAAAATAATTTGTGTTATAATAATAAAACAAAATTGAGCTAAAGTCAAAACAGATTTTTTTCAAAGTTAACACGAAAAATTATTTATAAATGAAAAAATAATTGTTATATTGTTATATTGTTAAATTAATTTGATTTAACAATATAACAATTTAACAATAGAGCAATTATTTGTTTTAGATGTACAAAACTAATAGATTCAAATTAAAGATAGTCGCCTTTATTATTGTAGTTGCAAGCGCTATTTTTTTATTGTCTAATTTTGCATTGGCGCAATCTGCAGCAGTCGATCCTTTCGGTGGGAAAAAAACAGAGATTGAAAACAATATCGGTTTGAGTGCAGAAGATCCGCGGATCATCGTGGCTAGAGTAATCAATGTCGCTTTCGGCTTTTTGGGTATCATCGCAGTTGGTTTGACAATTTATGCCGGTTGGTTGTGGATGTCTTCTGAAGGCAATCCGGAAAAAATTGATGAAGCCAAAAAAATCTTGAAAAATGCTATAATCGGGTTGTTAATAATTTTATCTTCATGGGCGATTGCAACTTTCATATTCAATAAACTGATGGGCGGACCCAGCGGCCCCGGCGGGGGAGGCGGTCCTGACGGAAGCGGAGGTTACGGCATAGCTGCGCTTGGCAACGGCATTATCCAATCTCATTATCCTGCACGTGATGCTATAGAGATTCCGCGCAATACCAAGATAGTAGTCACTTTCAGAGAAGCGATTACCCCTGCATCCATAATTAATGCTAACGGCAAAATAACAGATAATATAGTAATTTATCCCACAGTAGCGGGCGTAGCGAGAAAAGAGACAGATGTTATTGCTAATGTTTCTGCAGACCACAAGACTTTTGTCTTCAAACCGGTCAAATATTTAGGCAGTCCTTCGGAAAAGATCTGGTATTCTGTGGCTTTGAAGCCCGGTATAACTAGGGAAGATAACGGCAAGAGCGCTTTTGGCAGTTTTGCTGGTGAGATCGCCTATACCTGGAATTTTGAGGTCAGCACTTTCCTGGATCTGACTCCTCCTAACGTTGAAAGCATCATACCTATGGCTTCTTCTATCCAGCCGAGGAACGTAGTCATCCAGATCAATTTTAGCGAGGCTGTAGATCCTACCTCCGCCAGCGGTGAAGCCTCAACTACCGATAACCTGATAGTTTCAACTGGTGGAGCAAAAATTATCGGCAATTTTTACATCACTAATCAATACAAAACAGTGGAATTTTTGACGGATGATGCTTGCGGTACCAATTCTTGCGGCAACACCATTTATTGTTTGCCTGCTCTAAAAGTTATAAACACATTTATCAGGGCAGCCTCAACCACGCCGCTGTTTCCATATAATGGTGTTGTTGACATGGCTGACAATTCTTTTGATGGTAATAAAAATGGCGTCGCGCAAGGACCAGGTTCTGCTACCGGCCTGCCGCCATACAATGTAAACCAACCGGATCCGGCTACCCAAGGTGATGATTATACTTGGACTTTCAATACTTCGGATAAGATTCTTATCTCACCTCCGACAATCAGCCAGATCAAACCGGATTATAATACTCAAGGCGTGGCTTTGAATGATATTCCTGAAGCCTCCTTTGATCGCGCTCTGATGAATAGCAGCTTGGCACAAGGTGATACAGGCAGCGTCCAATTATTCACCAAGTCCAATGATCCGAACTTTAATTATTGGCTTTCTAACATTAACTCTGTTTCTTTGGATGGAACTAGCAGTACCACAGTAAGACTGATGCATGATGTATTTAAAGAAAATGATAGTTATGCACCTAATTTTAAATCAGAAATAAAAGATATCTATCAAAACTGCTACAAGCCTTGTGGAGGATTGAGCTGTGCTGTCAATCCTGGAAATCCTTCTTGTTGCCAAGGAGTGGCTACTCCAGCAGAAAGCTGCACCCTTCCTAACTAAACACAATGAAGTTAAATTTATCCAAAAAATTAATCGTATTTTTCTGCCTAGCCTTTGTCATGTCGGGTTGGTTCAGCTTTGCTAATGCACAAACAAGTGAGGGTGTGGATGTTTTTGGCGGTCAAAAAACAGTAATCGGCGAAGAGCTTGGCTTAGGGGAATCGGATCCAAGAATTGTGGTGGCAAATGTCATCAGGGTTGCCATGGGCTTTCTTGCTATTATCGCGATCGCTTTAATCATGTATGCCGGCTGGATCTGGATGACTGCGTCCGGGAATACGGAACAGATCAGCAAAGCAAAAAAAATATTGACCGCAGCGGCAATCGGCTTGATCATTATATTTTCTGCATTCGCAATCGCCACTTTTGTGATGGACAAACTCTTAGATTCGACCGGAGCGAATAATAACGGTGGCGGCGGTTATGAAAATTTCCCATCCGGTGGCGGATCATATTGCAGCTCCAGTAGCAATGCTTGCGTTCCAGACAGCAGTGAATGCAAGGCGAATGAAATTTGCAATTCATCCTGTCATTGTACTCCTACTTTTGGTAGTCCTTGCGATGGCGAGATTAATACTGCTCAATGTCAGCCTGACACTGCTTTGTGCAGCGCCTTTTTGACCTGTGACCCGGTCAGTTGTACCTGTCAGGGAGCGCCACTTATTGAAAATATCACTCCAAAGGATAGCGCCGGAACACCTAATGGTGCGGAAGGCAATTTCATTACTATCTCCGGTCAATTTTTTGGTTGGGACCCTGGAACCGTTACCTTTCTTGGAGATGTTGCCGCCCCTGGCGATGACAAAGTCGCCCCATTGGCTAATACGGTTAATTCTTTATGTGTAAAATCTTGGCAAGATAATCAGATCATAGTCGTGGTGCCTGAAGGAGGTATTGATGGCCCTATACAGGTAGCCAGATCCGATGGACAATTGGATACTTCGGCGGATAACAGGGGACCGCAAATCAATAATTTTGATGTAAATGAAAAGATACGTCCCGGTGTCTGTTTAGTCGATCCTGCCCAAGGCCCGGTCGGCATAAATTTCAATCTTCAAGGTATCAGTTTCGGTTCCGCTACTTCAGAAAGGACTGTGATGGTCGGTACTTCGACTGGCGCAGTAGCAGCGACCAATATCAATAATTGGGAAGCTACTTCAGTAAATGCGACTATTCCAGTCGTATCACCCGGTCCAAATAATGTTTTTGTAAAAGTGGACGGTGAAAGCTCAAACGAGCTCAACTTTTTGATCTTGGCTGAAGATTCTCCTTCGCCATTGATCGATTGGATCAGTCCAATGGATGCAAGCAGCACACCTAACGGAGCGCCGAATAATTTTGTAACTATCGGTGGTAAAAATTTCGGTTCTGAACCTGGATCAGTCGTACTTCTGGGCGCCCCTACGATAGGAGATGACAAAATCGCACCACTTGCCGATACAGTCAATGCACAATGTATCAATTCTTGGAAAGATAATCAGATCGTAATCGTTGTTCCCGATGGTGGCATGGATGGACCGATCAAGGTCGTGCGAAAAGACGGCTTGGTGGATGCAACTAATGATGGCCAAGGGGTATTGATTAACGATTTTGATGTAAATACTCTAGTACGTCCGGGCATTTGTTTGGCAGATCCTGATCAAGGTAAATTTAAAGATAAATTTGTATTGCAGGGGAATGCTTTTGATGGCAGCGCGCAAGGCGTATTTTTCGGTAGTGAGAATGACGGGAAAAAAGCAAATGTCGTTTCCTCGTGGACCAATACTTCGGTTGAGGCACTTGTGCCGGATTTGGCCAGTGGTATGACAAAAGTTTTTGTTAGTGTAGGAAGCATAGTTTCAAATTTCTTGGATTTCAAAATTGTTCTTGACCAGACCACAGATCCAGTAATCGATTATATCGATCCTGCTCAAGGACCGAAAGGGCAGTATATCACTATTTATGGTAAAAGATTCGGACAGTATTCAAGCACGAGTACAGTTAAGTTTATTGATGAAAATTCTCAAGTTCTGGCCGACACCAATTTCCCGGAAGCATGTCGTGATAGCTGGTGGCATGACACTTATATAACCGTGAAAGTGCCAGATATTAGTGTAAAAACCTGGCAAGTCAAAGTCACCAATAGGGATAATAAAAGCTCCAATGAGGCAGACTTCAAAGTTACTGCAGGATTGCCAGGACCTGGAATCTGTGCCTTGGTGCCACATAATGGCCCGGTTAATCAATCGATGGCAGCAGTGGGGGGAAATCTGGGTAACCAGCAAGGCAATGGCAGTGCCCGATATTTTAATAACAAAAATGGCAATAGTAGCGCCTGGACGGATCAGGTCGTAACCAGTACGGTGCCAGTTGGGGCGGAAACAGGACCATTCAAGATCTTCAAAGATAGTTATGCTACTTCCAGCAACAGCTTGCCTTTCACCGTTGGCAGTTGTTTAGGTAATACAGCGCCAAATAATGGCTGTGAAACTTCGGAAGTTTGTTGCGCCAGTGACACGCAGAAAAATGGCTTGTGCGTAGTAGCGGACGCCGGTAATCCGGCGAGTGTTGCCGGTGCCTGTGGCGGCAGTAATCTTTTTAATAGTTGCGTCTTTAGTTGGAGTTTTACCACTGCCAAGGATCCGGTCAAACCTTTGACCTGTGCCGGTTATTCTAATGCAAATGCCTGTATAGCAGAAGTTGAAACTTGCCCTAACTCTCCTGGACAATGCCAAACTGCAAGCGATAAGGTTGTCGGACAATGTGACGCGACAGTTTGCGGAACACTTAATCCGGCTTGTGCTGGAGGCTTTTGTAGTTATGTCAGCAGTGCCAGTGACCCTAATTTCAATAAATGTAAATTAAATAACTCAACTTGTGACACCACTCGCACGGTCTCTGGAGTGGTGCAACAATGTAATAAGGTAGGCGACAAGAACTATTGGCAATTGCCGATTACTGGATCATGTCCGCTAGGTTCATATAAAGACCAGAACAACTTCTGTACTATAGGCGCATTGGGTAACCCGGAAGAATGTTCAACTTGCGCCAACGGCCTTAGTTGCAGTGCAGGTGCTTGCGTATTGGAACAGCAAATTTGTCCGAAAGATTCTACCTGCACCAATGGCAAATGTGTTTCAGAAGCTGCCTCTTGCGAATGCTGTTGCAGGATTGAAAAATCAGCGCAGGATTGCTGTCTCGGCTTATCTTGTGCCGGAACTTGCGGCAGTGATACTAGCATTACTGACGGACCGAACGGCATCAACACTGGCTTTGGCCAATGCACCGGTTGTACGGTGAAAATCAACGGTGTAGTTGACCAGGCTGCTTCTGATGCGGCTTGCAATTGTTCCGGACACTCATTGAAAACCTGTAATACTGCTGGGGCTGCCGGCTTGGGAACGTGTGAAGACAATAATGAACCACCTGATCCTCCAGGTGATGTTGGAGACCCTTGTGATTCTAACACCGCTACTCAACAGTGTGATCCAGATAATAACAAATGCAGCACTGGCTTGATCTGTAAAACAGAAAGCTGTACTTGCCAGGTGGACCCGAACGATTCTGCAGCCGGTCAGTCCTGTAAAAATCTGCCAGTCTGTACTGAAGGGACAGACAGTTGCGGTGTAAATAATGGTTTATCTTGTTTGACGCAAAGCAGTGATTGTCGTTGCTGTTGTACCCCAGGAGATACCAAGGTTGTTACCCCAACGCTTACTTTGACTTGTATTGAAAATAAAACGCCATGCAGCGGTGATAATCGCGGTTTGTTTTGCGGTTGTTCTGCCGACAACCAGTGTAATGGCGGTACTGCTGAAGGCTGCGGTATCGATACTTGCTGTCGTGCCAGACCGACAGTTGTTCCACCGACCGAACCGGCCAATGGAGCTACCGGCATTTGTCGCAATCCATTAATCTCTGCCACTTTTGATCAAGTTATGGATCTGGCCAGTTTTAGCAGTAATATTGTCGTGGTGGGTGATTATGGCACGGAGCAGTGTCCGGCAGGAACCACCTATTTAACATTAAACGAGAAAACAGGCGCTTTAGCAAAAGTTTGGCATTGGGTAAAGAATTTATTCGGCGGCAATGCCAATGCGGTAGGTAACAAGAATTTTTGCGCCGTTACTGGTACGGTAGGAGGTTATAATGAAGCAGGTAGAAGCGTGGTAACTTTTTCACCTGCTCAAGTTTTGGCCGAGAACAAAGATCATTATGTAATTATCAAAGGCGATGCCAATGCGAGCGATGATAAGGCGGAAGGGGTCTTGAGTCTGTATGGAATCGGTATGGCAAACAATCCAAATCCGATTACTGATAAGAATTTTAATGGAGTTAATTATGCAGGCTATGCTTGGAAATTCACAACAAAGCCGATTGTAAAAAATGGTTCAGTAATAGTTGATGACGGAATTTGCAGGTTGGATTCGGTAGTGATCAACCCTAACAGCTATGCTTTTTTTACAGCAGAAAACAACGTCGATTATAAAACGGGCAATGCTTCAGTAAATGACGACAATCCTTCCAGTCCTACATATGATTCTGTAGATGATAACGACAAGGTATTTCTAGCTTTTGCAAAAACATCATCAGGTCAGAGAATCGTCCCTATCAGCTCTTATAGCTGGTCTTGGAACTGGGCATCTGACAACGTTGCCGTTGCAAAAGTAGATTCATTAACAGGGTCTTCTACCAAGGTTATTGCTCAAAATGTACAAGACGGCAAAACCTTCATTAAAACTGAGGCAAAAATAACCACCGACACTATCAACAACCCCTCTACCAAAGACAGTACCAAGAATGCTAAAGCAGCCATCCATGTTTTTCTATGCGCCAATCCTTGGCCTTCAGTCGGAGACCCAACTAAGTGGCCATGGAAAGATTCTGCCAATAATTGCAGTCCTGGATTGGAAGGCGAGAATGCAAATGGCTGTAGTAATAGTTTTAATTTCGAATTTTATTATTGCCGTGATATGGCAGGCAGCGGCGAATCCAACAAACAGCTGGATGCTATCAGTGCCCAGCCGGTAACCAGAGGACAATATGACAATCTCTTGAAAGAGTTCTATTTTTTAAGAGCTAAAAATCCTGAAAGCAATATCCCAGCGTTAACAAATGTTAGCAGTCAGGATCAAGGCGCCAGAGTTTATGTAACTTGGGCAACTGCCGGCAATGTCAGCGGTTATAAGGTTTACTATGGTACCAAGAGTGGAGAATACACTCAATCCATTACAATTTCCGACCCGGCGGTTCATGGCACTTTGGTGTCAGGACTTACCAATGGTCAAACATACTATTTTGTGGTAACCGGATTATTCAATGAACAAACTGCTCCAAGCCAGTATAGTAATAAGCTGGAAACGGCATATTCAAATGAACTTTCAGCAACTCCTAAAGACATAGCTCCTCCAGGCAAGCCGGTTAACTTAAGTGCGATTACTGCCTCTACCCAAGTTACTTTAACTTGGAGCCCGGATCCAGGGAATAGTGATCCCAAGGATGTATATAGAGTCTATTATGGAACAGCCGCGGGAATTTATGGCGCTAAGCAGGACATGGATAGCGCCAAGACCTTGACTATCGCCAGCCTGACCAATGGTGTAAAGTATTATTTTGGAGTCTCAGCAATTGATCAAGCAGGTAACGAAAGCGTTATTTCGACTGTTGATGCGACTCCTAATTAAATAAATCAAAACCTAGGCATTGCTTAGGCAATTAAATTAAAATATTATGTTTGATGATTTAAACAATTCTCCTGAAGTGAAAACCAAAACCGAAGATATCTTTGCCGGGGTTGAAAAAAATACCATTCCGACGAATCCTAAACCCGTTCCTTTCCAACCGGTAGAGCCAGCTGCTTCTGCTGAAAACTTGGAAAGTCTAGTGCCTGGAAATGAAAACAAAAAATATTTTATTATCGGAGCTATAGTCTTGGCATTGTTAGTCTTAGCTTTTGGTGCATGGTTTTTGCTGAATAATTTTTCTGCTTTTTTTGATAAAAAGAAGAATGCCGAGGCAATTCCGCCAGCAGTCAATAACATCGTAGAAAATAAAGTAGAGCTGGTGCCGAGCACTTTTATCCCACCGGAACCTGCTACCACTTCTCTTGAAGCGGTATTGCAGGCCGAGACCGCGACTTCTTCTGTTGTAGCAACTACTTCAATTCCTGTCGTTGAAGTTGAAAAAGATACTGACGGAGATGGTTTGACCGACACATCAGAAGCTTTATTATCTACAAATCCATTATTGCCTGATTCGGACAGCGATGGCTTAACGGACAATGATGAGGTAAAGATATATAAATCAAATCCTTTGAAAGATGATACAGACGGGGATAGCTATAAGGATGGGGATGAAGTTAAAAATGGCTATAATCCGCTAGGGGCAGGCAAGCTAATCCAATAATAAAAGTTTTTATTCAGTGCAATACTTATGTTTAACTTTTCCAAAAAAAAGGAACCGATCATAAATACAGATCAGAAATTAATCGATGAAAAAAAGGCCATAGAACAAGAGGTAGAAAGGGAAATAATGGTCCATGTAATGCCGGAACATTTCAGGACCCTCAAGAATGATGCAGGCAAGGCCAAGGCAACCGGTATGATTATTTTGATCGCAGGTTTTGTTTTTTTGGCCGCAACTTCGATCGGTTTATATTATTATCTATTTGAATATTCAACTGAGCCGAAGATAGAGCCAATTGAAGAAACCAAGCAGATCGAAGAAGAAAAAACAGTCGAGACAGCGACCACCTCAATCGTAATTGCTACTTCTAGCATCATAACAACTATCGCAACTTCTTCAGCCACTACTACTGGGCAAGTAGAGACGCCGATCGCAAGCAGTACGGTTACCACCTTTTCTGTTTTGGCCAAAGATAATGATAGTGATGGCTTGACCGATCCAGAAGAACGATTGTTAGGCACAAATATAAATAGCAGCGACAGCGATGGAGACAGTTACGCTGACTACGAGGAATTTATAAAATTTTATAATCCTGCCGGCTCTGGCAAGCTGGATGCAAATACGGCGGTAAGCAGATATGCCAGTAAAAAATTTGGCTATTCTTTTTTACGTCCAGCCGATTGGTCGGTCAGGGAGATGGATGATTCGATCATCTTTACGGCACCGGACAACCAAATCATCCAATTCAACAGCCAACCGAATCAGAATCAGCAATCGATTGCAGATTGGTATAAACAGGAGTTCAATCTGACCAGCTTAAGTGAAAGCAGGATTATTAATCATAAAAATCTATCGGGACAGAGCGATTGGCAAGGTATAAAAAATGATGACAATACCACTATCTATTTGATTACTGACGGCAAAGAAATAATCACCATAAATTACAATTTGGGTCTAGACAATACCTTGAATTACCCAAATATTTTTCAGCTAGTCATAGATAGTTTTACGATAGAGGCCAAATAATCTCATGGTAGAAATAAATAATAAAACCCGAACCCAGATCGATTTGAAGCTGGTAAAAAAAACGGCCGAAAAAGTATTGGTCTTTTTTAAGAAAGAGCATCATGAGCTTTCGATCGGCTTCATTGGAGATCGTAAAATGAGCGCTTTGAATCTGCGCTTTCGAGGTAAAAATAAACCGACCGACGTGCTTTCTTTTTCTGGGGAGGGAGAAGATTTGGGAGAAATTTTACTGGATTATCAACAGATCAGCAGGCAGGCAAAAAAATACGGCAACACCGCAAAACAAGAATTAATTTTTATCCTGGTCCATGGCTTACTGCATTTAATCGGCTATAATGATGAGACAGAAAAAGATCGTCTAGCCATGGTTAAGCTCGGAGAGGATATAATAAAAAAACTGAAATTATAATTTTAATTCTGAAATAAATGATTCGCTTCAAACGTCTTTACAAAAGTTTTACATATGCCTTTCGCGGTTTGTTGAAAACTTTTAGAGAAGAACAAAATTTAAGGGTCCAAACCATCGCTGCTTTAATGGCGATTATTCTGGCAGTCTTTTTAAGGATTGAACGGCTTGAGTGGGCATTGTTAATTTTTTCAATTTCCTTGGTTATTTTGATGGAGATCTTAAATAGCGCAGTGGAGCGAGTATCTGATGTTTTGAAGCCTAGAATCAGCAGTTATGTCAAGGAGATAAAAGACATCATGGCAGCGGCTGTGTTGTTATCAGCATTGTCAGCCGTTGTTATCGGTCTGATCATTTTTTTACCGTATCTCATCGATTAAATTCCTTGTCCTAAATCAAAATATTTAGTATAATAAAAGAAATGTATCTGCAATAAAAGAATTGAAGCAGACTCCATTTAATTTTTTTAAAATCTCTTAAAACACTATTCACATGTGCCGCATTCGTTGTGCGGCTGCTGAAGGCATAACATTATGAAGGAAAACATTGTAGCCGGTCTAGACATCGGGTCCACCGCAACAAGAATGGTTATCGGTCAACGAGTAATAAATGATAACGGAGAGAATCTCCATATTATCGGCGCAGTTAATGTTCCCTCTGAAGGAATAAATAGGGGAGTAGTCAATAGTATAGAGAATGCTACTTCTTCGATTTCTGCTTGCTTGGAAAAAGCAGAGAGGTTAGTCGGTGTCCCGATAAACAAGGTCTGGGTAAGTATTAATGTTCCTCATATTAAATGCGAAAAAAGTCGGGGCGTGGTCGCCATCGGCAAAAGCGATGGTGAAATAACCGAAGATGACGTGGAAAGGGCAATCGAAGCCGCTCGCGCTCTATCTGTGCCACCCAATTACGAAATCCTTCATGTTATTCCGGTGAAGTACACCATCGATAACCAAGGTGATATCAAAGACCCTATCGGCATGACTGGCGTGCGTTTGGAAGTGGAGACCATAATAATCCAGGGATTATCTTCCCAAATCAATAATTTAACCAAGGCGATATATCGCACCGGAATTGAGATTGAAGATTTGGTGCTGTCTCCATTGGCTGCCGCAGAAACTGTAGTGACTAACAAGCAGAAAGAATTGGGTGCTGCTGTAATAAACATTGGAGCGGCAACCACTAGTTTGGCTGTATTTGAAGAAGGAGAATTGCTGCATGCCGCAGTCTTGCCAATCGGTTCGGAGCATATTACTGCAGATATTGCCATCGGCCTCCGCTGCCCGATCAATCTGGCTGAGAGAATAAAATTAGAATACGGTAGTGCCAAACCAGAAAAATTCGACAAAAGAGAAGAAGTTGACATCAGCCAATTGGCAGAAGAAGAGGGTGTAGCAGACGAAGAAGTGAACAAGATCTCACGTTCATATATTTCAGAAATAATTGAAGCCAGGGTAGAAGAAATATTTGAAAAAGTGGATGATGAATTGAAGAAGATTGAGCGATCAGGAATGTTGCCTGCCGGTGTTTTCTTGATCGGTGGCGGTGCCCAATTGACTGATTTGGTAGAGGTGGCCAAGGCTAAATTACGATTACCAGCCTGTGTCGGTACCAACAAAAACTTGTCAGCAATCATCGATAAAGTTAATGATCCGGCTTATCTTACTGCTCTTGGACTGGTTGCATGGGGAAATCAGAGTGCTAAACCTCAGAAAAGATTGACTCTTTTTGCCGGCTCTGCTAAGAATTCATTGGATACAGCAGTCGGACTAGTAAAAAATTGGGCCAAAAAATTGATGCCGTAAAATAATTTTCAATTTTTAATTTTCAATTTTAAAACAATGATTTAATTTTTAATGCTTCAAAAGGAGTTAAAATTATGTCATTATTTCATTGAAAATTGTTTAAAAATTTGAAATTTAAAATTGAAAAATTCAATTTAGAGTACTATTGCCAACTAGTAGCATATAAGATATCATCAAGATAATAGATATAAAATGGATTATTAACGTATTCGTTGTAATTCATTATTAATTCGTAATAATTCGCGTTTATATGGCTGAAGTAAAACCAGAAGTTGAAACTTTTGCTAAAATTAAAGTTATCGGTGTCGGTGGCGGTGGCGGCAGTGCTGTTAATCGCATGATTGAGAAGGGGATAAAAGGAGTGGAATTTATCGCTGTTAACACAGACATCCAAGCACTACACTACAACAAAGCAAGTAAAAAATTACATATCGGAAAAGCTGTCACTCGCGGTCTTGGTGCCGGGATGAACCCGGATCTAGGAAAGCAGGCGGCTGAAGAATCACAAAATGAAATCAGAGAACTTCTCAAGGACGCTGATATGGTTTTTGTGACTTGCGGCATGGGTGGTGGCACAGGTACAGGTGCTTCTCCGGTTGTCGCTGAAATAGCTCGTGATCTGGGTGCTTTAACGGTTGCAGTCGTAACCAAGCCATTCGCTTTTGAAGGCGCACAAAGAAAAGGTATCGGAGATCGAGGCTTAATGGATTTGACTGACAAAGTAGATACTATAATCACCATCCCTAATGATCGATTGTTGCAGGTTATAGACAAAAAGACTTCATTACTTGATGCATTCACTGTCGTAGATGATATCCTGCGTCAAGGTGTTCAGGGAATAGCAGAATTAATCACCATTCCTGGGTTGATCAACGTCGACTTTGCAGATGTAAAGGCAGTAATGTCAAACGCCGGTTCAGCTTTGATGGGTATCGGCCAGGCATCCGGAGAAAACAAAGCGATTGAAGCGGCTAAAGCAGCAATCAGCTCTCCTTTACTGGAGATGTCAATTGAAGGCGCACGTGGAATCTTGTTTACCATAATGGGCGGTCCGAATTTAAGCATGAACGAGGTTAATGAAGCTTCAAAAATAATTACCGCTTCTGCAGACGAAGAGGCAAAAATCATTTTCGGTGCAGTTATCAATGAAAAGATGAAAGATGAAATCAAGATTTCGGTAGTTGCTACCGGTTTTGATCGAAAAACCGTCGGCCCCACTCGTCAACCAGAACGTTCATATGTGCCGACATCTTTTTTAAGCAATGATGAACAGCGAGAAAGTGAGATAATGCAGGAACGCAAGAAAAATAAAATTTCTCCGCTCAAAGCAGCTCAAGCCGAGCCGGCGAAGAAGAGGGAAGTCATGCCAGAGGAGATTGAGGATGATTTAGGAATTCCGGCATTTATTCGGAAGAAGATGATGTAAAAAATAACATACAAACACCTGAGCACGTGAGCATTTATTGATTGTTCACGTGTTTTTTTGTTCACGTGCTTTGTTGATTTATTAGGTTATCCACACGGTAAAATTTATTCTCATAATTTATCAAAAATGACTTTGAAAATATAAAAATTTATTCTAAAATTAGATAAACTATGTATGTTTGACATTACTATATCTAGTGGTATAATTAAATTACACAATACAAGATATAGTTTATTCAGGAGGAAACTGCAATACACCTTTAAACGACGCATCTTAAAAATCCTATCGGAATTTTAAAGAAAAAAGGTGTTTTTTTATTGGCAGATCGCGAATTGAATTCATATTATCTAGTCCTTGCAGGTGTAGGTGTTAAATTTTAATTCGATTTAATTTGTGATTAATTTTGAGATTAATTCGCATTTAATTCGCTTTTTATGAAATGTCCTGTTTGTTATCATGCGGACACAAAGGTGGTTGACTCAAGAGTCGCTAGCGACGGTTTTTCTATTCGGCGCAGACGAGAATGTTTGAAATGCGGCTTTCGTTTTTCAACCTACGAAGAGTTAGAGATTCTGGATTTAACAATCGTTAAAAGCGATGGGCGCAGAGAATCCTACAATCGTGAAAAATTAATTCGAGGTTTAAAGAGAGCCTTGGAAAAACGACCGATTACCGAAGATGTATTTAAAAAACTGGTTCATCAAGTGGAAAGGGATTTGCAGATTTTGAAAAAAGAAGAGGTTACTAGTGACAAGGTCGGCTTTTTCGTGATGAAACATCTGAAAAAGATCGATAAAATTGCCTATATCAGATTTGCCAGCGTTTACCAGTCTTTCAAAGATGTGGCAGAGTTCAAAAGAGAATTGAACAAGTTGGTAAATAATAACGAAAAGAAATAAAAATAATTCATATAATCCATAACTTATAAACTCAGAAACGGATAGCTTTCAAGAGAGAAAGTTAACAAGTTCCAAGTTTCAAGTTTCAAGACATCCCATGCCAAGCGAAAACAAAATTACCCACCTAAGAAAACGATCAGGTGACATTGTGGAATTTAACGAAGAAAAGATTTCCCATGCGATTTTTAAGGCTACTGAGGCAGTCGGAGAGCCGGATCAGGAACTCGCAGAAAAATTAACCAAGGAAGTAGTTGGGCAGATTGCTAAAAGATTCCATCCTCGATCTATTCCGGCAGTGGAAGAGATCCAAGATATAGTAGAAGAAGTCCTCATCTCTAGCAGGAAGATCGATATTGCCAAGGCCTATATCATCTATCGAGACCAACACAGACAACTCAGAGAACTGAATTCTCGCATTGATGAAGAAAAGCTGATGCAAGACTATCTTGGCCAGGCCGATTGGCGTTTGAAAGAAAATAGCAATATGAGTTTTTCGGTCCAGGGTTTGAATAATTATATCGCCTCTTCTGTTTCTGCCCGCTATTGGCTGAACAAGCTTTATCCGGATGCGATCCGCGATGCTCATGTCAATGCCGATTTCCATATCCACGATTTAGGAATGCTTGCCCCTTATTGTTGCGGTTGGGATTTGAAGGATATTTTGATAAAAGGCTTTGCCGGGGTCAGCGAGAAGGTGCAAAGCAAACCGCCGAAACATTTCCGCAGCACCTTGGGTCAGGTGGTAAACTTTTTATATACCATGCAGGGTGAGGCAGCCGGAGCTCAGGCATTTGCCAACTTCGATACATACCTAGCTCCCTTTATCCGTTATGACGATCTGACCTACCGTGAAGTCAAGCAATGCTTACAAGAGTTCATGTTCAATGTCAATGTGCCAACCCGTGTCGGTTTTCAGACGCCGTTTATAAACGTTACTTTAGATATTACGCCTTCAAAGAAAACTGGTGAAGAAAATGTAGTGATTGGCGGCAAGTATATGCCAGAGAAGTATAACGAATTCCAGGCAGAGATGGATATGTTTAATAAGGCTTTTGCTGAGGTGATGATCGAGGGGGATGCGACCGGAAGAGTATTTGCTTTTCCGATTCCAACTTATAATGTAGACAAGAATTTTAATTGGGATTCAGAAGTATTGAAACCGGTTTGGGAAATGACTGCAAAGTATGGCATCCCATATTTCTCCAATTTCATCAATTCTGACATGGACCGAGATGATGCCCGCAGCATGTGTTGTCGCTTGCGCCTGGATAACCGCGAATTAAGGAAAAGAGGTGGCGGCTTGTTCGGCGCCAATCCGTTAACCGGCAGTTTGGGAGTCGTTACGATCAATCTGGCTCGTCTAGGCTATCTTTCAAAAACCAAGGAAGAATTCTTTGAACGCCTGGAGAAATTAATGGATTTGGCTAAAGAGAGTTTGGAGATCAAGAGGAAGGTGATTGAACGTTTTACTGAAGATGGTTTGTATCCTTATTCCAAATTTTACCTAGTTGATATTTATGCTCGTTTCAAAAGTTATTGGCAAAATCATTTCAACACTATCGGAATCAATGGCATGAATGAAGCTTTGGTAAATTTGACCGGTGAAAATGTCGGCTCTGAAAAGGGTAAAGAGATGGCCTTGGAAATCCTTGATTTTATGAGAAATAAGTTGATGGATTATCAGAATGAGACTAACAATTTATACAATTTGGAAGCCACGCCGGCTGAAGGCGTAACTTATCGTTTTGCCAAGAAGGATAAAGAGCTATACCCGGATATCATTGTAGCGAATAATCGAGCGGTCGAAGAATTGGGTGCCGATCCTTACTACACCAACTCCACTCATTTGCCGGTAGATTTCACCAACGACATCTTTGAAGCCTTGGACCTGCAAGATGAATTACAAACCAAATACACTGGCGGTACTGTGCTTCATGGATTTTTGGGAGAGAAGATCAATGACCCGGAAGCTGCTAAGAGATTGGTGAAAAAAATTGCAGAAAATTACCGTTTGCCGTATTATACAATTACACCCACCTTCAGCATCTGTCCGAAACATGGCTATCTGTCTGGCGAGCATCAATACTGTCCGAAATGTGACGAAGAGATGGGCTACGTTCAGGTGACAGAAATAAGATCAGCAGTCGCAGAAGAAGGCTGCGTAGAATGTTAAATAATTGTTTTATTGTTAAATTGTTATATTGCTGGCATTTATAAAAAACAATTTAACAATATAGCAATATAGCAATTAAAATTTTAATTAAAAATAATTAATATCTAACCCTTTTACTAAAAACAGGAGAAGGGTATAGGAGGAAAAAATATGAGCCCAATACAAACACAAAGACAAGAGTGCATAGTTTATAGCCGCGTTGTCGGTTGGATTACTCCGGTAAAGAATTGGAATAAAGGCAAGAAGAGTGAATTTGTTGATAGAAAAACTTATGATAAGCAGTTACAGGACTGCTAAGATAAAATATAAAAACAATGATAATTGGCGGATTGGAAAAAGTTAGCTTAATCGATTATCCGGGAGAATTAGCTGCAATAGTATTTACCCAAGGATGTAATTTTCGCTGCCATTTTTGCTACAACCCTATGCTTGTCTGGCCCAATGAGGTTGGCGAGTTAAAATATGAAAGAGATCATTCTACAATCATAATGAATGATCTCTTTGATTTTTTAAAACTTAGGGTCGGGAAACTGGATGGAGTAGTGGTAACCGGAGGAGAACCGACACTTCACGCTGATTTGCCGGAGTTTTTGCAGCAAATCAAAGATTTGGGTTATAAAATAAAGTTAGACTCAAATGGCACCAACCCGGAAATGCTCGAACGTGTCATCGAGCTTGACTTGGTCAATTACATCGCCATGGACATCAAGGCACCGCTAGAAAAATATGAACAGGTAGTCGGAGCGCCAGTAAATTTGGAAAATATCCAAAAAAGTATTAAAATTATAAAAGAAAGTGGCTTGCCTTATGAGTTCAGAACTACACTGGTGCCAGGCTTGCATCAAACGGAAGATATAGCGGTGATGGGTGAAATGATCCAAGGCGCTGACAAATGGTATCTGCAGTTTTTCAAAAGCGATACGGATCTGGTTGATCGCAATCTGGAAGCTAAAGAAAAATTTACCGAAAAAGAGATGACTGCAATGGCAAGCATAGGCAAGAGGTATGCAAAAATATGTGATACAAGAGGATAGTTTAAAAATATAACTAAAAGCAATGGAACAAGAAATAAAAACAGAAGAAAAAAAGCCTGAGTTAGGAAACGATGAGCTGAGCCCCAAAGAGCTTAAAGAGCTCATGGAAAAAAATCTTGAACTGACTAAGGAGATCCATGAGATGACCCATAAGATAAAAAGCTATATTACTTTTCAAAAAATCCTAAGCTTTATTTATCTATTCTTGATAGTGATGCCGATAATCTTGGGTGCCTTATTCTTGCCGCCGATTTTTAAGAATCTTTTTAGTCAGTATTCAGAATTAATGAACCCGGGGAGCGGAAGTTTGAACATCGGTGATTTTTTTAAGCAGGAGCTGGAAAAGACAACTGAATAATAAGATTTCCTATTAGAAAAAGAGTTCTTGATAGACAATTGTGTGCAAACCCGATATGCATGAAGTTCACTATATTATCCCCTCCTCTAAGATTAGAGGAGGGTTAGGGTGGAGTTGATGAAGGTAAAGACAGCAACAACTGTTATATTATCCGACTACGTTTCAAACTCCATCCTGTCCTTCCTCTTATCCAAGAGGAAGGGACGATGTGACAAGTTCGGAGAAAATTCACTATTTGAATAATAACTTCATTACCTATAAAATTGCCTGAATAACAAAAAATGAAAATACATATTATTTTCTTTTTTTGTTGTCTTAAAACGGTTAATGATTTATTAATTCAAGATAGATATCGTTTTTAAGTATCATTAATCTATGGAACAAAGATTTAAAAACTTATTTATTGCAACAATAGCGTCAGCAATCATTATCAGCACTATCTTTGGCGGAATGGCGGGTTTTTTAATGGGACAGGCAAGGAGCAAAGATTTTGCCAATTTACTAAAGGGGGAAATTAAGTCTATTGAAAATGGAAAAAATATTGATATCGTGGCGGAAGAATCCGCTGCTATGATGGCCGTGGATAAGGTTTCTCCAGCGGTTGTGAGCGTAATCGTTTCAAAGGATGTGCCGGTGGTCGTGCCGGACGGCCAGCCCAACCCTTTTGGGCCTAATTTTGATGATTTTTTTGGAGAAAATAATCCTTTTGAAGATTTCTTTAATTTATTACCCAACGGGACTAGTACAGAACGACAAGTTGTCGGAGGTGGCAGCGGATTCATTATCACTTCGGATGGTTTTATTGTTACGAACAAACATGTAGTGACCGATGAAACTGCCAGTTATACAGTACTTCGTGGAGAAAAAAAATATCAAGCCAAGGTTCTGGCGAGAGACAATGTAAGTGATTTGGCGATTTTGAAAATTGAAGCCAATAATTTGCCGACTGTTGAATTGGGTGAAAGCTCTAACCTAAAAGTAGGACAGACTGTAATCGCCATAGGCAATGCCTTGGGAGAATTCAGCAATTCTGTTTCCAAAGGTATAATTTCCGGTCTGTCGAGATCCGTACTGGCAGATGGGGAGGGTGGCAGTGAACAGCTGGTAGGGGTAATTCAGACCGACGCTTCAATTAATCCGGGGAATTCCGGCGGACCTTTGTTGAATATCTCCGGTCAGGTCATCGGCATTAATACGGCTGTCGCTCAAGGCGCGCAAGGCATAGGTTTTGCTATCCCGATAGATGAGGTCAAAAGCGCAATCAACAGCGTCAAGCAGAGCGGCAGGATAATTAGGCCCTGGCTGGGGGTGCGTTATCAGATAATAAATAAGGCCTTGTCAGATGCCAAACAGCTGCCTATGGATTATGGCGCCCTCATCGTGCAGGGAGCAACCTCGACAGATGTCGCCGTAATCCCTGGGTCACCGGCTGACAGGGCGGGCCTAAAGGCGAATGATATAATTTATGAGGTGAATGGGGTAAGGATAGATGAAAAGAATTCCTTGGTTACGGAAATAAATAAATACAAGATAGGGGAAGAGGTAACTCTAAAGGTGCTTAGTAATGGTCAAAGAAAGGACGTTAAGATCAAGTTGGAGGAGATGAAATAGTCTTCCCATAACGTGGAACGTATAACGTGGAAACGTGTAATGTATAAAACATATTAAGGTGTTTTTAGAATCAACTATTTAAAGCAATTACCCTGGATTCCCGCCTGCGCGAGAATGACGTATTGAACTAATGCCCTGGGTTCCGGCAATGGCCGGAATAACAGAGAACTCCTACTTTGTCATCCCGGGCTTGACCCGGGATCCAGGAGGAAGAGGCGAGAACAAAGTTATCTAAATAACAGTTCAAAATCAATAGTTAGTGAAGCTTACCCTGGATTCCGGCTCAAGGTCGGAATGACAGATCTTTTTTTGTCATCCCGGACTTGATCCGGGATCTAGGAGGAAAATCAAAAAAATTTGTTATTAATACATTTAATTTTAAAAATCAACAATTAGCGTATACTCAACCTGGATCCCGCCTTCGCGGGGATGACAAATTTGTGCATAGACGATGTTTAGTAATGCCGACAGATGTTGCATTGTCTAAAATAAGATAATTTAGTATGCTTATTGTATTATTTTGTTATTCAATAATCATGGAAAATCTATTAGAAAAAATTGAAGAGTTGCGGGAGAAGTTGCTTAATCTGTGGCGGCTTTTGGATATTGATCGACAGTTGGAGGAGATTAATCAGCTTAAATCGGAGATGAGTCAGCCTTCTTTTTGGAATGATCGAGAAAGAGCGATTTTAGTAGGCAAGCGCGCCGAAGAGCTGGAGAAAGAGACAAAAAAATGGCAGGAGCTACGGACACAAATCAGAGATTTAGAAGAATATGTCGCTGAGGCAGGCAAAGAGGGCGACCTATCAATCAACGAAGAATCGGAACAGAAATATAATGAATTAAAAGATGTCCTGGCAAAGTTTGAGTTTTTTGTCTTGTTCTCTGGCAAGTATGATAGACACAATGCCATAGTCTCGGTACATGCTGGAACCGGCGGGGTGGATGCACAGGATTGGACCGAGATTCTTGAACGAATGTTTATCCGCTTTGCGGAAAAAAGGGGCTGGCAAGTAGAGGTGCTGGATCGAAATGCCGGCGGTGAGGCTGGCATCAAAAGCTCGACCTTAAAAATTTCTGGTCTGTGGGCTTACGGATATTTGAAAAGCGAATCAGGGGTTCATCGACTGGTGCGCATCTCTCCTTTTGATGCGGAAAAAATGCGCCACACTTCTTTTGCTTTGGCGGAGGTTATCCCAGAAATTGCCGATGAGGCGGAAATAGAAATCAGGGATGAAGATTTGAAAATAGATACTTATCGCGCTTCCGGACCTGGTGGACAGAATGTAAATAAGACCGAGAGTGCCATTAGAATAACTCATAAGCCGACGGGTATCATAGTTGCCTGCCAAACTGAACGTTCGCAACATCAGAATAAAGAAACAGCCTTAAAAATCATCAAATCTAAATTGCTTAAATTACAAGAAGAGGCAAGAGAAACCGAAGAGCAAAAATTAAAGGGCGATGCAGTAAAAGCAGATTGGGGCAAGCAGATCAGGTCTTATGTTATGCAACCATATCAATTAGTAAAAGATCATCGAACAAATTTTGAAACACCGGATATCAAAGCGGTTTTGGATGGGGAGTTGGAAGGGTTTATGGAAGCCTACCTGCGATCGCTGAGAAAAATCTAATCAATGTTTTAATATTCTTATGCGCTTAGGAAAATATCAACATTATAAAGGTAATTTTTATAATGTTATCGGCGTTGCTAATCATAGTGAAACTTTAGAGGAGCTAGTTGTTTATCAGGCATTGTATGTTCATGAAAAGTATGGAAAAAATTCTCTTTGGGTAAGGCCCAAAAAGATGTTTTTGGAAAATGTCGTTATAAACGGAGAAGAATTGCCAAGATTTAAATTCGTAGGAGAGTCATAGATAGACTTCGTGAAGGAGGATTATGAAGATCGTCTTAACCAAATCAAAAATATTCATATTTTTGAACTTAGTTTTTATTGTCGGAATTTTTTTTGCTTCCTTGTTGCCGGTCGAAGTAATAAAAAATGATTTGTGGTGGTTCGGCTTAGCGATCGGTTGCCTAATTATTACATTGTTATCCCTGAATAATCTCGTAGAGACGCAAGATTTTGCGTCTCTACTTTTCTGCCTTTTGGCTATTTTGTTTTTTGCCTTTTGGCGATACAGTTTATCTATACCAATCGATGGAGATAATAAAATATGGCATTACAATGACCAGAAAGTAACACTCGAGGGAGTAATAAAAGCCGAGCCGGACATAAGGGAAAACCAAGTCAAATACGTAGTTACAGCTAAATATCTTGATAATTCAAAAAAGGAAATTGATGGCAATCTTTTAGTGACCACGAACTTGTATCCAGGGTTTGAGTATGGCGATGTAGTCAAGATTCATTGTCAACTGAAAAAACCGAAAAATTTTGAAGAATTCGCCTATGATAGATATCTGGCTCGATTTGATATTTATTCAGTCTGCTATTTTCCACAGATGCTTAAATTGGAATCGGATGACACCAGTTTCTCATATATTTTTTATAACAAAATCTATCAGATAAAAAACCAGTTGCGAGCCGTAATCAACAACGGCTTGGTCGAACCAGAAGCTTCACTGACTCGCGGCATGATTCTGGGCGACCAAAAAGGACTGCCAACAGATCTGCGAGAAAATTTTGCCAAAACCGGTCTCAGCCACATTGTTGCCATTTCTGGAATGAATATCACTTTGTTAATAGTTTGGCTTTTCTGGTTGCTATTATTTTTTGGGCTGTGGCGCAAGCAAGCTTTTTATTTTTCTGTCATAATCATTTTCTTTTATATTGTTTTGATCGGGGCGCCAGTTTCTGCGGTAAGGGCAGGGGTAATGAGTGCATTGGTGCTTTGGGCAGCCTATCTAGGACGTCTGTCCAAACTGGAAAATTCGTTGGTCTTTTCAGCCGCAATAATGATTTTGATAAACCCGAAAATCCTACGGGATGACATAGGTTTTCAGTTAAGTTTTTTAGCTCTCCTGGGCATCATCTATTGTTACCCAGTGACAACTCGTTGGCTGGAAAAAATGAAAATGCCAAATTTTCTTTTTGTTCGGGAATTAGTCAGTCTAACTGTCGCTGCTCAGATAACGACAATTCCGATCATCGCAATGAATTTTTCACAGATTGCTTTGATTTCTCCTTTAAGTAATTTGCTTATTCTGTGGACCTTGGCACCGATAATGATTTTAGCTTTTTTAGCCATGGGAATAAGCCTCTTGTTGCCATCTATTTCCTTGTTTATATTCGCTCCGGTCCAAGCTATTCTGAGCTATGTGATTTGGGTAGTGAATATTATGGCAAGACCAGGTCTTGCTAGTTGGGAAACTGGAAGGCTGAGCTGGTTGATTATGATAGTTTATTATCTAGCTCTCATTTATCTGGTAATAACTACTAGAAAAGCTGCGGAATGCCAAAAAAAGGGATTGTGATTTCATCTGATTATGTTAAAATATAATCATTATGATCAAGCGACCAATAGAAAATGATAGTGTCTATCTCCATATAATCTTGTTTTTCATCACCTCAATCTTATTACTTGCTTTTTCAGTAATATTGGCTTACTGGTATGTCTTTGGTGATAATAATAAATCACCCATGATGAAGGCTGCGGCAAAGGCTGAGGCCAAAACTTATGTTAATCCGAAACATCAATTGACCGAAGTGATGTGGCAAAAATTTTTAAATTTTAATGCGAATCAATGAAAAAGTGGAATATCGTTTTTGGCTCAGCGCTTATCTTGAATTTCATTTGGGAAAATCTTCATAGTGCTCTGTATTTGCATTACAAGCAAGGCGCGATAACCGAATTCATATTGCTTCGAGCTTCGTTGGTAGATGCGATTATCATAATTCTCCTGGTGGGAATTTTTTTATTTTTAGGGTTATTACCGAAATATGATTGGCTGATAATCATTACCGGCATTTTAGTCTCGGTGAATATTGAGCTATGGGCACTAGCAACCGAGAGGTGGGCATATAGCCCGGCAATGCCTATCCTTCCAATCTTGGATATCGGTCTTACGCCTGCTGTCCAACTAGGATTAACAGGTTACCTTGCTTATCATCTTGGATTTCGTATCGATCTTAAATAGGACTTGTGCCGGTAGCGGTAGAAATAGCTTGAATGACGAATTCTGCAATGGCAAAAGCGGCCAGAATCATAATCAGCCCGACAATTGCGGAAAAAAATGTCTTTCGTGCATCAGCCAATCGCTCTTCGTCCCCACCAGCAGTCATCCATTTAAAGCCGGCCAGCAAGATAATCATCAAAACCAAAATGCCTAGAAATCCCAAGGCTACTCTGATCAGAAGGGCAATGATGATTCTTGGATCGCGGTCACCCAGGCCGGTAGCAATCTGCAACTCATCTTCTTGTCCACCGAAAAATAATTGATCAGATCGATCTTGGGCATTGGCATTATCAGAAAACAGGATGAAGAAGACAAAAATAATGGTAAACAGCAGTAAACTTAGGAAAATTTTTTTTGCCATGCGCATAAATTTAGTTATTTGATTATGTTAGGCGGAAAGGATTAATTTTAAATTAAATGTTGAGTGATAAACAAAAGATTATTTTTTTAGCTATTGCTTGCCTGGTCGTCGTGATCAGCGCCATTTTGATCGGCTTTTTTTATAAAGAGAAAGATTTTTTGGAAATTGATTTCCTGGATGTGGGGCAGGGGGATAGTATTCTGATTAAAGCGCCAACCGGCCAAAATATTTTGATCGACGGGGGACCGGACAATTCTGTTTTAAGAAGATTGTCTGAGAATTTGCCTTGGTGGGATCGGCAGATCGATTTAATGGTGCTTACTCATCCGCATGACGACCATGTCGGGGGCTTGATCGAAGTGCTCAAACATTATCAGATCAAAAGAATCCTCTATACGGGAGTGGTACATAGCTCACCTTCATATCTTGCTTGGCTCGAACAGATAAAAAAAAGAAATGTTGTCCTAACTATCATTGATCGACCGCAGACTATTTATTTTTCTCCTGACTGTAAAATGGTTTATATTTCGCCTCAAGAAAGTTTGGTTGGGAAATCGGTGACAAATCTGAATAATAGTTCATTAATCGCAAAAGTTGAATACAAAAAAGTTAGCGCATTATTAGTAGGGGATGCAGAGGCAGAAATTGAAGAGGGAATGATGGCCAGGGGCCAGGATTTATCGGCGGGATTGATAAAGATCGGTCATCATGGCTCTGATACTGCGAGCAGTGAAGAGTTCATACGAGCGGTAAAACCAAGTTTCGGAGTTATTCAAGTCGGTAAAGACAATTCTTTTGGCCACCCAAGCAAGCGGACATTAAAAAAATTGGAGCGGAATAATGTGTCGGTGTTTCGCAATGACCTGCAAGGCACCATTAGGATGTCTAGTAAGGGCGATAAGTGGCAGATCATCCCTTGATTTTTTATCAATTTGCCTTTATAATAGGGTTGTAATATAAATTAATAAATACAAAACGTAAGACGCAGACGTAACGATCAAAGCTTAAGGTTTTGATTTTTAATTACAATTTGCTTTTGAGTTTTGAGAGAATTATTATGATTCATCCAAGTAAAGAGAGAACGCTGGTTATAATCAAGCCAGATGGTGTGCAAAGATCTTTGATCGGAGAAATAATCAAACGTTATGAACGCTCCGGGTTAAAATTGATTGCCATGAAAATAGTAACTGCATCCGAGGAAAAGGCAGTTAAACATTATTATGAAGTGGGCGGAGATGCCTGGCTGGAAGAAGTCGGCCGCAAAGCAAGAGCTTCTTATGAAAAGAAAGGCTTGGAATCACCATTCGCAACCAACATGGAAAATGGCAGAGCAGTAATGATGGCTAATGCAAAATATCTTAGCTCAGGACCGGTGGTGGCGATGATTTGGCAGGGTAACCAAGCAACAGCTTTGGTAAGAAAAATTACCGGTGGCACAGAACCTTTAACCTCAGACGTAGGCACTATTCGCGGCGACTTCACTTTGGATACTTATGCCTTGGCTGATACCGATCAAAGAAGTGTACGAAACTTGATTCACGCTTCTGGAAACGTTGAGGAAGCAGAAAAAGAAATCCCAATCTGGTTTAAGGAAGATGAAATCATCAATTACCGTTTGATTGCAGAACAGATTTTGTATGATGTAAATTTGGACGGCATTTTGGAATAGCGCATAATTACGCAGAAAAAACAGAACGACGCAGAAATTTTCTGCGTCGTTTTTTTAATCCCCTCTAGAGAGGGGTGCCCGATAGGGCGGGGTGTGTTGATTAGTGTTTTGGAAGCATTTAAAAATTAATTGACCATTTTTTTATATTTTGCTATATTTATTCACATATGAGAATTTACACAGCAATTAAACCGACTGCCAAAAAAGCCATCGCCTGCGCGGTGAATTTTATGCTGGGTAAATTTACATTAAGGAAAAGATAAAAACGGTAAACAAGAATTTCATATAAATGTAAAAACCCAGTCCAAGACTGGGTTTTTATATTTTGTTCATTTTAAGCATTCCTTGGCTTTAAATTGTAATCCTGCTATCGATGGAGGAGTTATGGAAACACAAGCATGGGCGATAAGCATACCTGAATTCAGGTATTGCAAAAATTGCTTAAGGAAAGTCGGGATAGAGAATAAATGCTGTCATTGCCGATGCAAGAAAATCATCATTATCGGGACAGCCATTATTCCAATTGCCCATCCCCACCCGTCAAACTAGATTTGACGGGTTTTTTTTAGCTAATTTTAAATAAATTATAAATTAATTATTATAATAATTTGACATTTTACAGCTTTATGCTTATACTTATTACAGTATGAAAAATTATTCAGCAAAAAACCTAGTCATTATTTTGATTAGCCTTCTAATTGTCAAATTAGATGGAATTTTTGCTGGGTAAAATACTTTAAAGAAAAACAATCTCTTAGAATAAAAAGTAATGACCCTAGCAACTAGGGTCATTATTTTTTAGTCGAAGAGGCTAATGGTCGTTGAAACATTTTAATTTTATGGGGGTGTCGAGTCAAGAAAAGACCCAGAAGGCTTAGCTTGGAAATATTGAGGGAATTTTTAACTCAAATCAGCGTTCTCCACTTTTTTGCAGACAAAGGAGAAAAAAGACTACTTCGGAATTCAAGTAGAAGGATTGTTGAACAAATATCTTTGTTGAAAAGGGAGGTTGTATGAGCACGAGTCTGAGGGGGGTAAGATTCCAGGGCCCAGAGGTACTGGCCAGATTTCTTGGCCAGAGAACAGCATGCTTCGTCTTTCAGGATGGAGCTGAACTGATGGTAGTTTCTGACGTAGTCGATTGCTTGTCGCTTGATAAAGCTTCGGCTACCTGTCTCGACGGGATGAAAATTTTCGCCGTCATCAGAAATGACAACAAGGTTGGTTGTGAAGGCTGCGACAAGTGTCGGTTCCATCCGAAACCGAAAATTGTTGACTTCGCCCTCAACGAACCTAAACCTGCGATGGCTGCATAACGACTGCAAAAACTACGAAGGAGGAGCGGCATGGAAATCGACATTACCACCGGCGGTATGGCAACAGGGACCAAACAAAGTGCTTATTCGACAGAAAAGAAAAATCTTGAACGAAAGCTTGCGAATCCCGCCATCCCGCCCGAAAGAAAAACGCGCTTGAATGAGCAGTACGAAAGGCTTGTCAGGCTTGAAAAAAGGTCCGCCAGTATGCAAGGTTAAACCACTACAGCAGGAAAGGAGAAATGAATGAGCATGCCGGAAGTATTTGTAAGCCCTTCAAGGGTAAATCTGGAAAAAGTGCCACTTGCCAAAGGAGAATGCTTGGTAATCTGGCGAGCTGATCAAAAATCACCTTTTGCCACTGCGTATGGTCCTGCTTCCGATCGAGAAGCTGCTAAACGTCTTCTCCGAATAGTCAAAAGGGACTACGAGAAGGGTGCCAAAATATTTACCGCTAAGTAGCGGTGATTAGAGGACTGACCCTCATCTAACCCCAACCTCCGAGCGCGCAAACTTCTTAAAGTTTGCCGCTCGGACTATTTAATCAATTACTAATTTATATATTCTAAAATAAAAATAAATAAAAAATAATACAAAAAAGCCTTTACAAATTGTAAAAATTTATATAATATAAGCCATTAGATATGAATATTAGAAAATTTGAAAAATTAAACAGCCTATTGCTATCATTGCTACTCTTCGAGCGGTCTTTTGTTGTATGATTAAAAAGTTTAGTCACACGATAAAAGACCACCTGAATAAAGGTGGTTTTTTAATTGGTCATTTAAAATATATGTATTAAATCTCTTTTCTCTTTTACCTCCTCTCCTTTAGAAGAGCCTGTCCTGAACTCGTTTCAGGAAGAGGGTTGGGGTGAGGTTGGTTTATAAATCTAAGGATAACGAAAGGAGGATAGAAACTAAATCGAAGATGTTTTGGTGCAACGTATGCTCGTATTTTGAGCAGATACCATGAATGGAGGATTAAACCAATGGCAGAAAAACAGAAAGATCTCAAAACAATCAGGATTTTCGACACCACCCTTCGTGACGGCGAACAGTCTCCGGGTGCCAGTATGAACATCGACGAGAAGCTGCGTATTGCGCGCCAGCTCCAGAAGCTTAACGTCGACGTCATCGAGGCCGGTTTTCCCATCGCATCTGATGGCGACTTCGAAGCCGTGAAAAAGATTGCCCAGACGATCAAGGGACCGGAAATCGCCGGACTTGCAAGGGCGAATACCCATGATATCACTCGTTGCTGGGAAGCGGTGAAATACGCCGAGGGGAAAGGCAGAATTCACACTTTTATAGCAACCTCGATCATCCACATGAAATACAAGCTGAAGATGCCTCCTGAAGCGGTTCTGAGGGCGGCGATCAAAGCGGTCGAACTCGCACGTCATTTTACTCCGAACGTGGAATTCTCCTGCGAGGACGCGGTTCGGACGGATCTGAAGTTCCTGGCCGAAGTTGTGGCCGCTGTCATCGACGCCGGTGCAACTACTGTCAACATTCCGGACACTGTCGGCTACACCATTCCCTTCGAGTACTTCAACATCATAAAGTACCTCAAGGAAAACGTGCCCAATATTGACCAGGCGGTAATTTCCGTTCACTGTCACAATGACCTCGGTCTGTCAGTGGCGAACTCAATCGCAGCTATTCAGGCAGGAGCCGGCCAGGTAGAGTGCACCATCAACGGTATCGGTGAACGTGCTGGCAACTGCTCTCTGGAAGAGTTCGTCATGGCGCTTCGGACTCGCTCTGATATTTTGCCGTTCAGGACGAACGTCGTGACCGAACAGCTTACACCGGCCAGCCGCCTCCTCACCACCGTGACCGGCATCGTCGTCCAGCCCAACAAAGCCATCGTTGGTGCAAACGCCTTCGCCCATGAAGCCGGCATCCACCAACACGGCATGCTCTGTGAAAAAACCACTTACGAGATTATGACACCGGAATCGGTCGGTCTTAAAACCAGCTTGCTTGTCCTTGGCAAGCACTCGGGACGGCATGCCTTCAAGAAAAGACTGGAGGAAATGGGCTATGCGCTCGACGATGATGTGCTCAATAAGGCGTTCGAGCGGTTTAAGACCCTGGCCGACCTCAAGAAGGAGGTCTTCGACGAAGATCTGGACGCCATCGTCGCGGACGGGGTACAGGGGGAAGAGAAATTCAAGCTGGAACATATAACCGTCACCTGCGGCTCGTTCGCTATTGCTACGGCAACAGTTCAGATAAGCACCTTCGGTGAAATGTCCAGAACAGCCGGGCTCGGCGATGGTCCGGTCGATGCTACCTTGGAGGCGATAAAAAAGCTGACCAAGACCAAAGCAAAGCTCAAGCAATACAACGTTGGCGCGATCACTGGAGGTACCGACGCGCAAGGCGAGGTAACGGTACGAATTGCTGATGGCGATCGGACTGCGATTGGCAGAGGAGCCTCCACCGACATCATTGAGGCATCGGCCAAAGCCTATATCCAGGCGTTGAATCGTCTGGAAAGAGGGAAAGGGGAAAAGAAGACTGATATGCATGATGCCGTAACTCCCTGAGTTGCGTACGTCAAAAAACAACGGCGGCAAAGCAATTTGCCGCCTCTTTTTATTTAAAAAATTCTCTATTCCCACGACAATTCTAGTTGATATAAACCGACATGGATCCCCGCCTGCGCGGGGATGACGGAAAAAGTTAAATAAAAAAAGACGAGGTTAATCGTCTTATGTTTTTTGTTCCAGAACAAGCGGTCCGAAAATCGAATCTTCCGATCCATGGACTTTGAAGTTTTTGAGTCTACCTACCCAAGTCCCACCCAGTGGTTCGTAGGCTTTGTTGCCCACATGGTAGCCAAGGTAAAGGCGGTAGATAAAAAAGAACGGTTGGTTCTCCACCTGGGTTTGCATCGGCAGCACCAAGGGTTGACAGTACATCACCCGGTTTTTTTCCAGCGTTTGTCGCACCTTGCTTTCGCTGGAAATTCCTCCGATGCTGAGATGGTTAAAGTGCTTTCTTCCGGGATGCCAGATTTCAACATCTTTGCATTTACTACCTTGTAGCGGCTTCAGTACGAAGCCATATTTCCAGGGTAGGCTGTCCGCATTCCAATAGTTAACCTCTTTCCATAGCCCTGTAGACAATCCATAACTTTTCAAACCTTCGTTGGCAATCAAAGATATGGACCGATTCTGTAGCTGATGGAATTCAGTCTCACTTGGTTCGGCTCGTACCAGCACCACTCCTTTCCTTTGCGGTTCTGGTTGGCTCAGATACTCAAGGTACTCATCGAGAGTCAAAGGATCTCCATCAAGCCAGAAGCTATCATCGCCCGGACAGCGATTATCTGACTTAACCCATTTAATCAGCGGCCATTTTCTTTTGAGCAGATTTAGCCTGGCCGAGAATTCATGGTTGATGGTATTGGCGATGCCTATACCATCTGGTCGCTCATCAACTTCATAGATGAATAGAAAGCCGTCAATAAACACGCAATCCAGTTTTACAATGAGCGAAGGGATGCCATAGGTTTTTTGAACCCAGGTTTCTTCTTTCGGGAACACTTCTCTCCAGAGATTTACGAAATCCAGTGCCTGGTGAACTGCACCTCTGCCAATTGTCTTTGCCTCTTTGCTGATTCGACTCTCCCAGCCTCCAAACAACTGTTTTTCCCATTTCATCATCAGCCTCCTCCTTCAGTGAAAGTTAAAGAAAATTTATAAAATCCCTATCGAATTCTCCCTCTTCGAATCTAAATTTACCTGCTGAAAAATCTATAACCCGTTTTGCATTCTTTGCTGCGTTAGCCAGGCAGACTGAAGCCCCCGGGGAAGGGGAAATATTAAAAATAATATTATCACCAATGATCTCAGCTTCTCCCATCTTGAATTTTCCAGTCCGATTGTCAACTAACTGCGGTCTGATGCCGGCCTTGCTTTTGCCATTCTTAAAATCCTCATATTTCAAAGTCGGAATTATCTTGCGGCACAATTTAACATAAGCTCTCGGCCCAAAATAGGGGATCTCATAAATCAAACTTTTGGATAAAAAAGTGAAAAGAATTTTGTCGGAAATGACCCTGAGAAGTGCTAGGATAGAATACAAGCTACCGGTTGATCTGACAAAGTCAAAAAAAGTTTTTAGATTATTTCTTTCAAGCAAAGGGATGATGTTTGCGGTTGGACCGAAGCGGGTCTGGTCTTCATTGTAAATATTCGGGTCGCCATGAACGCCGGCAAAAGGCATCTTGTCATTCTGCATCGTGTATACTTTGCAATTCAAGACTTTCCGCTCCGAAGTATAAAAATTACCGCCCACCGGTAAGATAGAAAACTCTTTGCCGTAGCCAAGCGATTTGGCAAACATCAAACTATGCGAACACATCGCCACCACGATTATATCCGCCACAATCTCTTCTTTGTCAGTTATAATTAAAAAGCCCTTTTCCTGCTTAATGATTTTTTCTACTTTGGTATTAAGCGAAACTTGCAAATCCTTTCCTGTGTCTTTTTTTGCCTCTTCGACAAAACTTTCTGCTAATTTACCAAAATCAACCGTATAACCATTCTCTGAATAGCCAGCAACTATTTGTTCGTCAGCCTTTCTGCCGTTGACGATCTCCGGTTCAATTAAAGCAATATCCTCGCGATATAATTTTTTAAAATCTGGAAAAATTTCCTTGAAGGTTTTAAAACGCTCGTTAAAGATATTTATTTCTTTTTCACCCACTGCTAATAGTAACTTTGGAGCAATAGTGTACATTTTCTTTCCTTCATCGCCCAACTTTTTCAAATAATTAACCACCATTTCAGAAGCAGCTTTGGTTGACTTGGCTTTTTCAAAAGAATAATTAGCCTCGATGTCGCCGAAATGCAGGGTCTGACTGTTGTTATTCTCTTTGGAATTTATCTGCCCGAGATGGTCACACTTCTCGATCAAAGCGATAGAATTAATATTCGTATATTTGCTTAAGACATGAAAAATAGCAGAGCCGGTCACTCCACCGCCAAGAACTGCAACTTGAAAATGTTTTGATTCTTTTTTCATAATCTTTTAATGCGATTTTCCCCTTTGTCATCTCGACGAGTCAGCAGACGAGGAGAGATCTCTGGTAGAAGTATAATTATTGATAATAGATTTTCTGGTATAGATCTCCTTATTTTTAAAATTAGTAATTGCTAATTATAATCTTTTTGCCTTTCCCGAGATCTCTCACCCTCTACTGAGGGATTCGAGATGACAAAATATAAACAAAAAAACGGCCCTTTATGGCCGATTCTGGTTTGTTTAAAGTTTTTTGTTACTTTGTTTTAAACCAAAACCGGCGACAATTATTGTCGTTATTATTATCATTATTATTGATTTGGTGGTTTTGGCTAAAATACATATATTCTAATGTTAACGGTAGCGCCTTTTTTTGTCAACTAAAGTATTAAGAAATAATTAGCGATTATCAAGCTGCTATTGATTTTTTTTCTTTTTCTGCTATACTTATCCACAGATATGATATCCTGAATAAAAAAGGGATTTCATAAAAAATATGATAAAGACATTACGAACAACTTATTTTTGGTTTAGCTTCTATTTTGGCTCCACCCGGAGATCAGTTGTTTGTGGTGTTTTTAACGGTTAAAAGTTAAAACTCACTAGGGAAAACAATAACTGGCTCCGGTAACGGAGTCAGTTTTTGTTATATGGTCTTTTTAACATGATTAAACGAAAGTTTAATTTCAATAAAATGAGAGGGGAGGTTTCTATGACAATCGCAGTGAGAGCAATTCGGAAAAAGACGAGAGTAGTGGGTGCGATAATTGCGCCAATCTGTCCAGAGGCAAGAGATTTGTGCTCAAGGGCAAGTAAAGCCATAGAAAAAAGACTGAGTCAAGGCTGCTTAGCTTCGGTCGAAGACATCGCTATAGGTGTTGATCGGGGAGAGTTTGTTATTATTGATTCTCTCGACAAACGTCATGTTGTCAAAGTCCTGTTGCCATCGGCAAATGAACTGGGAGTAAAGGAAGAAGCCGATAGATTGTCAATGGCACTGAAAGAATTGGACGATGTGTTTAGTCCAAAAAATACCTTTCAACACCAGTCAGTCGGCACCAAAGGAGCTTTCAAACTTCTCATTGATTCCGAGGGGAGACGCCGCCATGGAAAGAATGGAAAGTGAACAGGAGGGTAAACCATGAGCATGCTGCAAAGGATACGGGGAATAAAGGGATGTCCTTATTTCAGTAAAGGGTTACCCTTGCCGATGGCAGAAAAAATACCAGCTCATTTTCCTGGCTGGAAAATTGGTGTCATAGGGGCTGAAAAATGTCCTAAATGCGGAAGTAGTCGAATAACGGAAAGGGCCAAAGGCGATAATTTTATTGCTGGCGAAGCCCCCGAATGTCTTGACTGCGGAGCATACGGTGACTCTTCTCCTTTTTAAAGCTTATGGGGTGATGTAAAATTCACCCCTTCTTTTTAACTATTATTTCTTAATATATTTGTTATAATTAAATAGACGCAAAAATAAGCATAAGAAAACAGAATGACGCAGAAAATTTTCATCAATTTATGTTAGATAAATACAGAAAACAAATTAATAAAATTGATAGTCAAATTTTGAAATTATTTGAACAGCGTTTTGCTGTGGTAGAGAAAGTGGGAGAGTTTAAGAAAAAAAATAATTTGCCGATCAAGAATTTGAAAAGAGAAAAAGAATTGATTGAAGAGATGATTAAATCATCAAAACTAAATCCAGATTTTATAAGGAAATTGTATAAGCTGATTTTTAATAATTCTTATAGGGTTGAGAAGTAATTTAAATTTTTTCTGTCATTGCGAGGTGCGCCTTTAGCCCCGGACCTGATCCGGGGGACGCGGCAATCTCTGGTTTGCTAGTGGAAGGTAATTTAACCATTGTACGAGTTAACCTGAGATTGCCACGCCTACACTTCGTTTCGGCTCGCAATGACAGAATATAAATCTAAATATGCCAATAAAAATCAAAATCGGGGTGATGGGTGGGGTCGGCAGCTTTTCCGAGCAGGCTGCTAATTATTATTGTTTGAAAGAAAAAATAAAGAATTATCAGATCGAGTATCTGATTACCGCGGAGAATGTACTTAAGGGTTTAAAAAATAAAAAAATCGACAAAGGTATATTTCCGATTGAGAATTCCAATGGAGGAATCGTCTTGGAGGCTGTGTATGCGATGGCTAAATACAATTTCAAGATTGAGAATATGTTTGAAATCGATATCAGCCACTGCCTTTTAAAAAGAAAAGATGTAAAAATCGGCGACATCAAAAAGATTGCTTCGCATCAGCAAGCGCTTCGCCAATGCCGTATGTATTTGAAAAGAAAATGGCAGAATGTAGATTTGGAGGAATACAAAGACACGGCAGAAGCAGCTAGGGATCTAAGCACTGGAAAATTGGATAAAAATACCGGAGTAATCGCAAATAAAATCTGCGCCACCTTGTATGATTTGGAGATTGTAGAAGAGGGAGTGCAAGACTTGAAATTTAATTTTACTACTTTTGTTGTTGCGAAAAATTAACTTGCCTAGTGCAATTCCCCCTCTCCTTTATAAGGAGAGGGACGGGGTGAGGTTGGTGAATGGTGAAGAAAATATTTCCTAAGATTTAGATGTCAACCAAATTATATAATATAAAAATAAAAAAAGAACAAAGAAGAAATTTGCGTCAACAAGGAGTAGCCTGTGAACAGATTTTTTGGAATAAATTAAGAAATAGAGCGCTTAATGGATTAAAATTCCGACGTCAATATAGTGTTGGTAAATATATTGTAGATTTTTATTGTCCTGGAATAAAACTGGCCATTGAGATTGATGGTGCTACACATAGTACGAAGCAGGAAATAAATTACGATAAACAAAGACAAGAATATATAGAAAATTTAGGAATAAAAGTTAAAAGATATACAAATACTGAAATAAAAGATAATCTTGGTGAGGTTATGTATGATTTGTACCTAATCTGTAATGAGAGGTTAAACCACCAACCTCACCCCAACCCTCTCCTTGGTAAGGAGAGGGGATAAAAATTATGAATATAAAAAAACAAAAAATCGCTATTATCGGTTTTGGTCGCTTCGGTGAGCTGTTGGCTAAAATTTTGAAGCCTTATGGTGAAATTTTTGTTGTCAGTAAGCGGAATATCAAAATAAAAGGATACAAGCAAATTGCTTACACAGATTTAACCGAGATGGATTGGGTCATCCCTGCCGTTCCCATTTCTTCATTAGAGGAGGTATTAAAGGATATTAAGCCTTTTTTAAAGAAGGGGAGTCTGCTAATGGATGTTTGCTCAGTCAAAGTTTATCCCTGTCGTTGGCTAAAAAAACATGCACCCAAAGATGTGGAAATCCTAGGCTGTCACCCGATGTTCGGCCCTGATAGCGCCAAGAACGGTCTCAAAGGCTTGCAAATTGTAGTATCTCCGCTTAGGATAAAGGAGAAAAGACTTAAAGAAGTGCTGACAATCTTCAAAAAATTAGGATTGAATATCATCAAAGCAACTCCAGAGGAACATGACAAGCAAGGAGCGGTAAATCTCTCCTTGGTTCATTATATCGGCAGAGGATTAGCTGATTCAGGTTTTAAGGATCAAAAAATAAAGACTGCTGGTTTTGATAAGTTGATGGGAATAAATGAAAATGTAAATAACGACACTTGGCAATTATTTTTTGACATCCAGCATTTTAACCCTTATTCTAAAAAAATCAGACAAAACTATTTAAAATCTTTACAGAAAATTGAGAAAAAAATTAATAATAAATAAGAATGAAATTTTCCAAACGTTCAGAAAAATTAACCTCTTCACAGTTGTATGTTTTTTTTCGTAAAGTAAAAGAAGCTGAGGCAATGGGCAGAAAAATAATTTCCTTGGGGGTGGGGGAGCCATATCAAGATACGCCAGAGGTAATCAAGCTTGCCGGTATCCAGGCAATCAATGACAACAAAACCAGATATAATCCGGCTACCGGTTCGATGGAATTAAAGAAATTGATCGCAGAAAGATATGGCGTTGATGTTGCTCAAGTTTCCGTTTCCTCTGGCGCTAAACCTTTTTTAGCTTTTGTTTTTCTTTCTTTACTTGATGAAGGCGATGCTGTTCTATTAACTGGACCGGCTTATCCGCCTTTTGTGCAAATCATTGAATCTTGTGGCGGCAAGGCGGAGATAATCGACACCAAACCCGATCATTTCCAATTGACTTTGGCATCGCTCAAGAATTCGGTACAAAAGGTTAAAGATAATCATAAAAATTTATATCTTTTGGTCAATTCACCCAACAACCCCACAGGCATCACTTATGGCAAGGAAGAATTGAAAAAAATTGTTGAATGGTGCGTAGAGCAAAAAATCACGATCATCTCAGACGAATGCTATATCAATTTCAGCCCTGACCCAGAATTTACCTTGCGTAAATTTTCCAAGGAAATTATTGTGATCAACTCTTTCTCAAAGACTTATGCTATGACCGGCTGGAGAGTCGGCTACGTAATATGTCCTACTGAACTGAACACTGTGATCGGTAAATTTCTTGATTGCTATATGAGCTGTCCTTCTTCAATTTCTGACGCCGCTGCGGTAACAGCCATGAAAACCAAACCGCTGGACGATTTTGTTTTGCAAAGAGAAATAATTCACGAGTGGTTGAAAGAAAATGATATCGCTTTTGAACCATCGACCGGCGGCATATTTATTTTTCCAGACTTCGCTAAAGTCATGCAGGAAAAAAATTTAGCCACCTCAATCGATTTAGCAAGTTACTTTTTGGATAAAGTAGATGTGGCTACCACACCAGGGTCTTCCTTCGGGGAGGCATATGATACTCATCTTAGGATCTCATATTGCATAGATCCGGAGGAGCTTAAGATTGCTTTGGAAAAATTATCAGAAGCAATTAAATTAGATCTAAATCCCCTCTAGAGAGGGGTGGCCGATAGGCCGGGGTGTGTTAAGGTATGGCAAAAGAATAAACGCACCCACCTTCCCACAACACACCCCGCCAGCCTTTGGCTGTCCACCCCTCTCAAGAGGGGAATTTTTTGCCTCTTTATTTTTTAATCAGGAGTGATATAATTTCAATTAGAAGAAATTATATTTCTTCTCAAAGATGCTTTACTAAAGGCTAATGCAAGTTTTGGATCAAACTTTACAACAATTGGCAGGCCGTTTTATCATCAAACCTTGGTTTGGGATATAGGCTTTAAGGGTAAATTTGCCCGTTTTATGCCCTTTGGAGTTTCTGAAAGGCATGGACAGGGTAATCTGCTGGTCAAACAGCAGAACCTAATAGTATTTTGCCAATTCTTGATTAGTTTTTTAGTAAAGTTTTTTTGTTTTCTCGGGGCATAGTATAGTGGTAGTACGCAAGGCTGGGGGTCTTGTAGTTGGGGTTCGATTCTCCATGCCCCGACATAAAAAATAAGAGTGGTAGTCGCCTCTTCGGCGACCTGCCGTGGAGGCAGGTACGCGTGGCTGGGGGGTCATGTAGCTGCGGTTCAATTCCGCACAGCCCGACCAATGATTAGGTAGTCGCCTCTTCGGCGACCTGCCGTGGAGGCAGGTACGCAAGGCACTTCTACTTTCGACTTCGCTCAGCGCAGCACAATACATTAGATAAAAAAAGGTCGTCTTTTTAGACGACCGATGACGATTATAAATCTAGAATGTGCTCAGGTGGGTTGCCATCGTAAAATAAACCAATCAATCTTTTGACTGATTCAACTTCCTCTAAGGCTACTTCAACAGTGCCTTCGAAATTGCCTTCACGATGAACTGTCCTAAACCATCTTCCTTTTTGGAACCAACCTTTGATGCCTTTTTTTTCTTTGTAACGGTAATCAATGTGAGTGTTATTATTTTTTCCACCAAGAATCGTTACTCTATTTTCTTTTAAAGTAACCAGCATCACATGCCCTCCATTCTTATAATTGCCAAGAAGTCACTTTGCCTTAAAAAAGATCCATTGTCAAGTAGAAAAAAAGAACACATTTTCAGATGTGTTCATTGGTTTGAAGTGGCTCAATATTCTTTTTAGCAGTCGGTCTTGAATGGATTGTGGTAACAATCTTGATCATGACACCTGCCAAGAGGACGAACAAGCAAGCCATTCTGGCCGGTCGGGAATCCCAATACGCAGCGATGGCGATGCCCATACCCAAAGCAATAAAAGCAATGAGCAGAAAAATCACCATAAAACATAAAATGCTTTCTACTTCGGTTTTCTTGTAGCAAAAGAGGCTGACAAAAAATACCAGAACAAAGCCGATTACCAGATATTGAATGGACATTTTTTCTCCTCCTCATTTGAAGTCGAATAATATATTTTTATTATAGCAAGAATCAATTTTAAATAAAAATATTCTCTCTTATTTTAGTTCTTTTTAATTTAGTTTTAATATGATAATATTTCAATATGGATATGAAAAAAAGTAAGTTGGTGATCGCCTTAGGCTTATTTATATTGACCTTCGTGGTTGTTGGTTTTTTTGTGTTTGCAAAAAATGAGGTCAATGAAATCAGTGAAATCAAGAGCCAAACAGTCGACATTCTTGCGCCTCAAAAAATAGAAGAAAGTTTAAAACACAAATTGGCAACATCTACAGAAACTGCCGTATCGCTGATAGCAGTCGGCGATGTCATGCTATCCCGTACAGTGGCAAAAAAAATAAAAGATAATAAAGACGTCAACTATCCGTTTTTTAAAATGAAAGATTATCTAGCTTCTGCCGATCTGGTTTTTGCCAACCAGGAAACTCCGATTACCCCCGGCCCAATAGTGCCCAGTGGCAGCATGGTTTTTCATGCCGATCCTGGGGTTGAAAAAGCTTTGAAAAATAATAATTTTTCTATCGTCAGTCTGGCCAATAATCACACGCCAAATTATGGTCAAAAGGGGCTTCTGGATACCTTCAAATATTTGCAGTCGGTAGATATTAAATACACTGGGGCAGAGGAGAATGAGCAAAAAACTAATCAACCGGTAATCATTGAGGAAAAAGGCTTAAAAATCGCTTTTTTAGCCTTCAATGATAGAGATGTGGTGCCATCTTCGTATGGCGCAGGTATTAATCGAGCAGGAACTGCTCTGATGGATGTTGGGAAAATGACTGATGCGGTAAAAAAGGCAAGGTTGCAAGCAGACTTGGTTATCGTCTCAATGCATTCCGGTAATGAATATACTGAAATAATCAATTCTTCACAATCCGTTTTTGCGCATGCCGCTATCGATGCAGGCGCCGAACTAGTCATCGGTCATCATCCTCATGTGGTGCAAAGAATAGAAAAATATCAAGGCAAATATATTTTTTATAGCTTAGGCAATTTTGTCTTTGATCAGATGTGGTCAGAAGACACCCGGCAGGGAATAGCGGTAAAAATATACTTAGGTAAAGAGGGAATGAAAAAGGCGGAAATTACGCCGATTATCATCGAAAATTATTCTCAGCCAAATATTTTGTCTGGAGACAAGGCAAATAAAGTTTTAAAAAGATTAAAGGTGACGGGAGATGAAAAAATAATTTTTAAAAATTAAAAGATAATATGGTAATAAAAAAAACAATCACCGGTTTTGTGCAGTTTATAAGGGAGCAAGGAATAGTGGGCTTAGCAATCGGTTTCATTTTAGGTACTTCAATAAATAAGGTTGTCACCTCATTGGTGAATGACCTTATTCAGCCGGGTATCGGACTATTGTTCGGCTCTTCTCAAGGTTTGGTGGCTTTGCAGTACAAATCATTGATGTACGGCAAATTTCTTGCCAGTATGATCGACTTTGGCATCATTGCCGCAGTGGTCTATTTCGGTTTCAAAGGATTGAAACTGGACCGGTTGGACGTTAAGAAAGAAGATAAGAAATAAAAAAAGAGAACGTTTAGTTACGCTCTCTCGGATGGATGGCTGAAGTAATTGCACCAACAAGATCACCAGCCTTAAGAGGCTTAGCTAGTACCGACCTTGCCTTTTTAAGATCCATTGAGTTGTTTAATCTTCCGCACACGATGATTACCGATACTTCTGGATCAACATCATGCATGGCGTGTAGCATTTCTTCGCCACTCATTTGCTTCATATGGTAGTCGGAAATTATCAAATCTATTTCGTTTCTGTGTTTTTGCCATATTTTAAATCCAGAACTTCCGTCATCTGCCTCCATTACATTATGGCCATAGGCTTTGAGCAAATCTTTAAATGCCTCCCTTACCTCCTCGTCATCCTCCACCAATAAAATTGTAATGTCCAAGTTTTCCCCCTTGTTGGTTGTTTCCCGGTTGTTGGGTTGAAAAAACATCAGTTGATTGTTGATAAACTATTATATAGGTTATGATAATATTGTCAATAATTTGCTTTTTATCTTCTTAAAAGCTAAACTAAAATGGCCTTAATTTTAATTTATGAAAGCTAGATCAAGGGTAAAAGTAGGGAATAGGCAGAACAACCCGGCATATCGCACGCCGTCAACTTTTATTGGCAAGCAAAGTTTAAAATTAGCGAAAAATGTTAAAATACGAAAGAAGGGTAAATAATAAATCATCATAAAAACATATTTTTTTGTCATCTCGAAACGAAGTGAGAGATCTCGGAGAGAAGTAGGAGTGTGGTTTATTAAATAGATAATTTAAATTTTAAACAATATTTATACTTTTGCTATTTTCCTTATTTATATAAACAACCGAGATCTCTCCTCGCCTGCTGACTCGTCGAGATGACAAAGGGAGAGTTAAATTAGTTATGAATCTATCATTATTAAAAGAAATTTTAAAAGACCAGCCGAAGTTTCGTTATCAGCAAGTTTATAAAGCTGTTTATCAGGAATTGATCGGTGATTGGCAAGAGGCAACTATTTTGCCGTTGGTTTTGCGTGAAAAATTAAACGCTGAATGTCCATTAAGTATTGAAGCTGAAATTTCATCTTCCAAGGAAAGTAAAAAAGCTTTGATTACCCTGGAGGATGGACTAAAAGTTGAAACTGTCTTGATTTCTCATAAAGATAAAAGAAATACAGTATGCGTGTCTTCTCAAGTAGGCTGTCCGATGGGTTGTGTTTTTTGTGCCACTGGGACCTTGGGTTTCAAAAGAAATCTGACTAAAGATGAAATAATCGAACAGGTTTTGTTATTTGCTCGGATGTTAAAAAAGACCGGCGAAAAAGTTACCAATGTGGTGTTTATGGGCATGGGCGAACCCTTTTTGAATTATGAAAATGTAATCAATGCGATCCGCTTTTTGAACAGCGAAGAAAGCTTGAATTTAGGTGCTCGCCGTTTTTCTATTTCTACTGCCGGCGTTATTAATGGTATCAGAAAATTGGCCAAAGAAAATCTGGAAGTCAATTTGGCTTTTTCTTTGCACGCTGCGGACAACGAACTGCGTACTGCCATTATGCCGATCAACAAAAAATATCCCTTGGATAAAGTTTTGCTTGCTATCATTGATTATATTGAACAAACTCATCGTCGAGTCATGTTCGAATATGTGATGATAGATGGGTTGAATGATTCAATCAGTGATGCCAGGCGACTTGTGGCAAAAGTAAAAGGTATTCTTGGCTTCGTAAACTTGATCCCATATAACAAGACTGAAATGAATAAGCCATCTTCTCCTGAAAGAATCAGAAAATTTAAAGAGATTTTAGAACAATCAGGCATTGCCGTGGTGCAAAGACATGCCTTCGGTCAGGATATTGATGCGGCTTGCGGACAGTTGGCGGGGAGGAAAGCGCGTAACGTGTAACGCATAACGTGTAACGCATAACGTGTAACGCATAACGCATAACGTGTAACGTAAAAGTTATAATTTGAAAAAAAGACAAGCGCTGCTTGTCTTTTTTGTTTCTTCTAGCGTATACATTGATTTGTAGAAAAAGGTGGGGTGGGTTGGCGGGCAGACCTGTCGAAATGGGAGTCAAATTTAGTTGTTGCTTCTATGTCGAAAAAAGGCTAAAATAAATATTAAGAATAATAAAAAATTTAAAATATGATCTGGAGTCTTGTCGTGATAATTTTAGGCCTCGTAGTGTTTGAGGTAATCAGCAGCATAGACAATGCGATTGTTAATGCGCATGTATTAAAAACTTTACCGGAGAAATACCGCAAGATATTCTTAGTTTGGGGATTGTTACTTGCCGTATTCGTTGTCCGTGGTCTATTGCCCTTCTTGATTGTCTGGATGGTCAACCCTTCCTTGTCAATTTTTGAAGTATTCGCTTTCGCTTTCTCAGGAGATCCGAGCATTATGGAGTCGGTAGAAAAATCCAAACCCATCTTATTGCTAGGCGGCGGAGTTTACTTGTTCTTAGTTTTTTTAGCTTGGCTTTTTTTAGAAGAAAAGAAATACGCATTCTTGGTAGAACATTTCATTCATAGACGCGGTGCCTGGTTTTATGCGATCTCTTCTATCGCCTTGACTACAGTTACTTGGTTTGCCTTAAAGATTAACCCTATCTTAGCTCTATCCGCTTCAATTGGTGCGACCATGTTCTTTATTACTGATGGTTTTAAGAAAAACGCAGAAGAGCAAGAAAAGAAATTGTTAACCAATTCCAGTATGAGTGCTTGGTCAAAGATCCTGTATCTTGAAGTGCTTGATGCATCCTTTTCTATTGATGGGGTAGTAGGGGCTTTTGCTTTTACCATCTCCGTACCCCTCATTTTAATCGGTAACGGTATCGGCGCATTTGTAGTCAGGGAGTTCACAATTCGCGGCATTGATCTGATCTCAAAGTTTGCATATTTAAAAAACGGAGCAATGTATTCCATCGGCTTTTTGGGCAGTATTATGGTTTTGGAATCTTTCGGCCAGCATTTTCCATTCTGGATGGCTCCTTTGAATACTTTCTTATTATTGGGGTTATTCCTGTTTTTGTCTTACAGGGAGATAAAAGCAGAAAAAGTATTGGAAAATAAATAATTAAATGTTATAATATAATCACTAAATTAATTTAAAAATCATGTTTAAAGCCATCATTTCTAAAAAACAAATAATCTTAAAAAGCTTCCTTATTTTCTGGTTAGTAATCGCTACCGGTTATATTATTTTCGATCTCTATAGCCGATACCAAGTCTCTTTATTAAGACAAGCCTACAATGCCGGTCTTACCGATACTATCAATAATGTGATCAGGCAGGCAGAAGAAAGCAAGTGTCAACCATTCGATGCTTATAGCGGAGAAAAAAAAGTTTCGCTGATTGATGTTAAGTGCTTACAAAATACTGCGCAAGAAGAAGCTCCAAAACAATAGGAATTATTAATTTTTTACAATATATATGGCTAACAAAAAATTTAGCTTCTCCTCTTATTTATTGGTGGCGGTGTTTTTGCTTTTTGGTTTGACATTATCACTACATTCTACTCTTGCTGCTTGGGTGGCTCCATCAGCGGTTCCACCGGCAAGCAACATTGATCAGCCGTTAAATGTTGGCTCAACCACTCAGAGTAAAGCAGGCATTTTGTCTACCAATGGTCTAAGTGTAATGGGAGGCTTTAGTGTTTGGAGTAACGATCTATATGTTGATGTTGTAAACCATCGGGTAGGGATAGGTGACTCTACCCCTAGTCAAAAATTAGATGTCACCGGTATTATTACTGCTTATTCCGGTTTTCGAGTCAATAATACTGCGGGTGCCGCCGGTAGCTATCTCCGAAGTAATGGGTCGAATT
>Ga0209319_1000215_pt1 | contig 93888 bp, 91 predicted proteins | sample RifGroE2_FD_184000 | JGI IMG/M metagenome (GOLD analysis project Ga0209319, IMG submission 184000) | Groundwater microbial communities from Rifle, Colorado - Groundwater E2 (SPAdes) (version 2) | ecosystem: Environmental > Aquatic > Deep subsurface > Groundwater | place: Rifle, Colorado, United... | reverse complement strand
ACGCAAACGCAAAGATCTAGTAAACAATAATATAACTTAGCGCCCTCTGCGAAAACTTTGCGGTTAAAATCGACTTTTTGAACACCCACTAATTGACTATTATTTTATCCTGATCAGAATCTTAGAAGTATTCAAATTTAAAACGTCACGCTCTGAAAAAACTTTATAACCTCGATTTAATCATGATTTCAATGAACAATGTTTAATTTATAGTGGACACTAATGAAAAAAACTAATTAACCAATTCTATTATGAAAAAAGTATTTTTTACATTTCTATTAGCCGGATTTAATGTAGTTGCTTTTAACCAGGTTATTGAAGGAACTGTATTTGAAATAGGAACTGATAGTGTAATTTCATCTGCTACAATCTATTTTGACGGAGCATTTGTCGGGACTCTCGCAGATAAAAATGGAAATTTCAGGCTCGACATTACAAAATATGCTTCAATGCCATTAACTGTAAGTTCTATTGGATACTATTCTGTAACACTCACTAATTACAGAACCGATAAACCTCTGAAAATCTATCTGACGCCAAAGATGTATGAGATGAACGAGGTAGTCATTTCTTCAAAACCTCTTTTCAGGGAAAGAAAGGCATATTTAAAACTGTTTAAAGATGAGTTTCTTGGAACAACATACAATGCACAAAATTGCGAGATTATTAATGAAAATGACATTTCTTTTAACTATGACTCTTGTCAGGATACCCTGAGAGCATTTGCAACAAATCCGCTTATAATAAACAACAGGGCATTAGGATATAAGATCACCTATTATCTTGATAAATTTGAGTATTACAGGCGAAGCAGATCCTTCATGTTTGTCGGGAATTTAATTTTCAACGAAGATCTGATAAGTAACAAAACAGATAAGAATTTATCTGCTCTGTTGTATGAGAAACGAAGATATAGTACATATCTTGGATCACGAATGCACTTTTTCAGGGCACTTTGGAAAGATGGCATGACAGAAGCAGGCTTTTCAATTAGAAATTCAGATGATGGCTATCTAAGCTATACAGACATTGTAAGACAAGAAGATATCCGTCGACCTGATTCTCCTGATAGAGATATAAAACATATTATCTACTCTGGAGATTTGAAAATATATTACAATGGAGAGCTATCCACAATGATATTTCTTAAACCCAGAGTTTATTTTAATAAAGATGGGAAATACGATAATATGGTTATTACCTGGGAAGGAGAAATGATAAAAAAACGTATTGGGGACATGCTTCCTGATGTTTATAATGAATCATATAATAGCAACCGTTAGCACCTGCAAAAGCCGGATACCTTGACCAAATCTGGCCGGTTAAATTACAATTTTCATAAATATTTTACCAACTAGCACTTAATTCCGGCAATGGGTGGTCAATTTACTCCGGCGAAAAGCGGTAGATTAACTGGCGTATGCACTTTATTCATGATTATTGGTTTTTATGAGATTAAAGTATTTAATAACCCGATAGCCTTATTAATTACAATTGAGGGTGCCTTAACTATAAATTCAGCCTCTCGTTTTCTCCAATCAAGACTTTTAACCTGGTCAGCCAATATTACACCGCTTATTTTACTACCTCCTACTTTTACTTCAAAAGGATAACCTTTCTCCTGGTTCGTGATAGGACAAAAAATTGCAAGCCCGACTTTTTGGTTATATGCTTTTGGAGACAACGTTAAAGCTGGCCTTTTCCCTGCTTGTTCATGACCTGATTGGGGGTTAAATTGAAGCCAAACAATATCACCCCGGTCTGGAACATATATTACCATATTTCACCTCCGGTTTGATCACCTGTTGATATTTCGGAATGAATATTTTCAATCGTAATATTTTTTAAAAGCTCTTTTAAGGAATATTCATTTTTTCCCGGGCTTAAAACTATATTTCCATTTTCAACCATTATGTCAATGTTGCTTCCCTCAGTTACCCTAACATCTTTAGTGATATTTTTAGGAATTCTGATAGCAAGGCTATTCCCCCATTTTTGAATTGTTGCTTTCATATTATAAGTTTATACATTGTATATACAAAAGTATAAAGAATTATTTATATTACATGCAATGTGTAATATAATTTTATAATTATTTTATGATTTTCTTTTCTTGAAACCCTTAATCTCTACACCCTCTTTTCTGAGATACTGGTAAATTATTGATCTGCTTATATTTTGCGTTTAATATTGAGAAAAGTGCGAGTGTGAGAGCGAGTCAATCATTATTTGCCGGCAACATCCCTGACCATATTCATCAACTGGGCACGGCTCTTTACATTAGTTTTAATATAGATCCTGTGAGTGTGGTCTTTAACAGTCTGAAGGCTAATGAATAATTTCTCTGATATTTCTTTGTTACTCAATCCATTGCATATTTCGCGGACTATATCACTTTCCCGTGGTGATACCTCATACCGTTGGCAAAATTCTTCAAGTGAGATCACCTGACCCTGACCTGGTTTAACTGTAACAATTGCTGCACCGTAGGTAAGATAAACAGGAAGAAATGTATTGCCTGTAAAAAATATAATTATGAACAGGATACCAGGAAGAGCATGTGATGAAAACATAATCAGAATTGAGCTTTGAAGCAATGTTGTCAGGAAGATACCTGCTGCAATTATTCTTCTGTCTTTTGTATTTATCTCTATATTTCCTTTTCCGCTATAAAAGATCTGAAGGGCTGCAATTGAAGTATAAACGAAATTCAGAATAATGAAAAAGTGTTTAATAATATAAAGAGGCTTAACATCAGGTACTTTTCCGGTAAGATATCCGACAATAATTATCACTATAATATTAATGAACAGAAAACCGGCTACAAACCAGTTATTTCTTCTGTTACCATAGATTTCTGAGGAAAACTGCAGAAGCATAAGCCAGGCAAAAACCACAAATGGGAGTCCGAGAAGAAGGGCAACGTCATAAAACCTCTCCAGTACTTCTGCTGATAAATAGTCAGGCATGAATGCCCTGATCAAAACCTGTCCCCAAATTCCGTAAAACCCGAAGGCATATATAAAAACCTGAAAAAAAAGCAGAGGTGAGAAAATCCCGCGGTTGTATGTTTTCTGTAGTCTGACAGAAAGAATTATCCCTCCCGCGGCCATTGCAACCGTGAGGATAAACACAATATATACAAGGTATAGTAACATTCTTTAAAGTTATGAAGATCACTCCAAACGGGAGGATCAAATATAAACACTACTTAAGTATTGTACCACATACTAAAGTAGGAAAAATATAAATCAATACTATAGTATGAAGTGTATGAAAAATCCGGGGTTTACTTTTGCCATGTAATCATTCAAACGAGTTTTAATTAAAAAGCAAAAAAATGGAAACAAATAATGAAATTATATTGAAACCGGGTTTCAGAAACAGCTTTGGAAACGGATGGCAGGTAATGATGAAAAATTTTCTGAGATTATTCCTGGTCGTAGTCATTCTGGGAATTATTGTTGGTCCTTTCAGATTGCTCGAATTTAAATTTGATGCAGCTGATCTTCATGGTGCGCCATGGAACTGGGACTGGGAAAACGCTGATGGATGGGAGCACATTTTTAATATGGTCTCACTGGGTATGTTTGCAGCTTTCTTTGCTTTGCTCGCAGCGCTCTATATGTTGCTTGTAGTTCCTGTTTTCAAGTACGGAGGCAAAATGATCTTTGTACAGGCTGTCAGAAAGATTAAACCCGACTTTGAATACTTTGTCAAAGGTTTTATGGAAAACTATCTCTCCATTGTTCTGGCAAACCTGCTGGTGATAGCTCTTGTGGTGATGGGTCTGTTCGCCCTGCTTATTCCGGGTATAATAATTGCATGCCGGCTGGCTTTTGTTTCATATATAATAATGGATAAGAAACTTGATCCGATTGAAGCTGTTGAACTCAGCTGGAAGATGACCAGGGGCCATGGCTGGAAGATATTCTTCATGGGTTTTGCATCATTTTTCATATTTATATTTGGTCTGATACTTTTTCTGGTAGGGGTCTTCCCAGCTTCTATCTGGATAATGAGCTCATTTGCTTCACTTTATGAGGCTGTAAATCAGGGGATGGAGAAACCGGTTGAGGCAGAGGTTGTGGCTGGATAGGTCCCATGAACTCACCCCCTTGTATTCCCCCTCTCTGCTCTGCAAAGAGGGGGAAACTTATTTTATTTTTGGTACGTCATTTGCAACTCAAACAAAAAATTGAGTAATTTTATAGTTTATAATTAAAACATTCAGATATGAGAACCAGAGGATTATTATTGCTTTTCGTATTTTCACTTCTTTTACCGGTAAATTCAACAGCCCAGGTAGGCAGCCTGCTTAAGAATAAAATGAACAAGGTTGTTAATGCAGGGGTTAAGACAGTTGATAAAGAAGTTGATGCTGAGATTGATACTGCTGTAAATAAAGAAGCTGAAAAAGCGAAGACAAAAGCTGATGCGCGTACGGAAAAAAACAAGCAGGCTGAAAACCAGCCTTCATCCGAAGGCGGACAGGCAGGCGGAGGAATGTTTGGCAGTATGTTCTCCAACAAAGTTGACCTGAAGTACAAGGAAGATTACAGCTTCACTTCAAGGATATATATGATCTCCGAGACATACGACAATAAGGATGTAATGAAGATGGATATGTATATGTTCTACAGTGCAACCCAGCCCAGCATCGGTATGGAGACTAAGTCCATTTCAGATGCCAAGGGAGAAACAGTTCCTGTGACAGCAGTAATGGTAGTTGATGGCGAAAATAAAATCTTTCTTATGCTTACTGATATGAATGGCATGAAGATGGGTATAATATCGTCTGCTGAGGAAGAGTCCGCAGCAACTACTGATAGCAAGGGAAAGAAAGATACCCCCCCGGTCTATACAAAAACAGGTAATACAAGGGAGATTGCGGGGTATAAATGCGATGAGTACTCATACATAGATCCTGATGACAACTCTAAAGGAAAAGTCTGGTTTACACAGGATCCCAGGCTGAAAATCGACAGACGCGGCTGGAAGAACACAGGGATGTCTGCTTACTATTCAAGTCCGCAATTCAATGATGGGATCATTCTGGCAAATGAAGCTTACGATGATAAGGGAAAGCTTACAATGAAGACTGAAACCATCGAGATAAATGAGAATTTTCCTCACAATATTTCTGTAAAGGGATATTCATTACGTCAGATGAACTCGGGCAAGAGCAAGGAAGAAAAGAAATAGGAAGCATCTGTTTAACTTACCGGACAACTTAAATTTTACTAATTTTCATATAAAATGAGAATTTCAGGATTTGTTTTGCTGTTCCTGATTCTGGCAAGCTCAGCTTCGGGCCAGGATAAAAGAATGGTCGATGAGATAAAGGCTCATAAAACAGGAATTGCAGTATGGTGGATAGGTCAGGGAAGCTGGATAATAAAATCAGACGACCAGGTGATCTCGACCGACCTGTTCCTTGAAAACCGGGGACGGATCGCCCCAAGCCCTATTACTCCTGAAGAAATTGCATCTGTACTGGATATAGCCTTCATAACTCATGGCCATGGTGATCATTTTGAGGAGTATACTTCGCGGATACTTGCAGAAAAATCCAGCTGCATGTTCGTTATACCTGAGAACTGTATGACAGCTGCAGGGAAGTTCAGAATACCCCGGGAGCGCATAGTTGTGGCAAAGCCAAGAGAACCATTTGAAATTAAGGGAATTAAAGTAGATCCGTTGAGGGCTCTTCATGGAAATTCTAATTTTGCCATTTACTACGATGCAAACCTTCAGGACTGCGGTTATCTTTTCACTATAGGTGGCAAGAGGATACTGCAGCCGGGCGACACTTACCTTCTTGAGGATCATCTTTTCCTGAAGAAGGTTGATGTGCTCTTCTTTTCACCTACTGAACATAACATGTATATTGACAATTCAGTGATACTGATCAATGCGCTGGATCCCGAATACATTTTTCCACAGCATCACAGCACAGTTGCTGTTAATGAGGGCAATCGTTTCTGGGCAAAAGGCTATCCCGATGAGGTGAAGATCAGATTGTCAAAGCCATTGAAGGAGAAGTATTTCATCCTGAAAACAGGGGAGAAGAAGGAGATAAGATAAATATCCTTACAGTTTCTTCAGTTTGGCAAACCTGAGCAGCAGTTTTCTTGTTCCGTCTGTATCAAATTTCACAGAGGCTGTAGTATTGGGCGGTTCCCCTTCGATGGAGATTATTACACCTTTCCCAAATCTCTCATGCTGAACCATATCTCCTTCTGCGAAAAGCGATGCATCAGTTCCTGTAAATGCTGAAGATGAGCCGGCAACTGCCTTGCTCAGTTTCTTAAACCTGTCATCTTTAACATACTTCAGTGGTTCTTCACTTAAAGGCGTTGGCTTTGCATGTGAATTGCCCGGAGCATTGAATGGTTTTCCTCCGGTTTGAGGATAGTGAAGGAACTTTTGATCGATCTCCTTCAGAAAGCGGCTTGGACTGCATCTTTCAAGATTGCCCCATTTATACCTGTTAAGTGCATAACTCAGGGTAGCCTGTTTTTCGGCACGTGTAACCGCAACGTAGAACAGACGCCTCTCCTCTTCAAGCTCCTTTGCACTTCCCGACGACATCGGTGAGGGGAAAAGAGTATCCTCCATCCCTGCTATATATACATGCTTGAATTCCAACCCTTTGGCTGAATGCATTGTCATAAGGGTAACTTTATTCCTGTCTTCCTTATTATCGGTATCCTGATCAGTCAGAAGAGCAACGTTGGCCATATAGGCTTCAAGGATATTTGGCTCTCCGTTGGTATCTGCAGCTTCTGTAAATACCTTTATGGCATTAAGCAGCTCTTCCATATTTTCATAGCGGCTTACTTCTTCAGGCGACTTACCGTCTTTAAGCTCCTTCATTATACCTGAACCCAGTGCTATTTCCCTGGCTTTTGTAAATGCATCGGTTGTATCGGAGTTGATGCTAAAGTTATTGATTACATCTCTGTATAACAGGAGTTTTTTTACCGTGCCTGCATTGAAATGATCTGAATACTTTCCAGCTTCAGATAATACAGACCATGCAGAGGTATTAAGAGAAGATGAAAGTTCAAATATCTTTTCAATCGTGGTATCACCGATACCTCTTTTAGGATAATTTATTGACCTTTTAAGAGCTTCTTCATCTTCGGGATTTATGACCATTCTGAAATAAGCAAGGACATCTTTTATCTCTTTTCTGTCATAGAAGGATAATCCGCCATAGATCCTGTAAGGGATATTCTTCCTTCGCAAAGTCTCCTCAAATATCCTCGACTGGGCATTCGTCCTGTACAATACAGCAAAATCCGACCAGTTGAGCCTGAGGGAGAATCTTTTATCGAAAATATCCGAAGCTATGTTGAAACCCTCTTCAGAATCTGTCATTGCCTGGAACACCTGGATCTTCTCGCCCGGTTCATTCATCGAAAATACATTCTTTTTAATCTGCCCCTCATTATTTGCAATAATGGTATTGGCCGCGTTCACAATTGTCTGAGTGGATCTGTAATTCTGTTCCAGTTTATAAAGCTGATAATCTGAGTAGTCGTTTTTAAATTCAAGAATATTCTCTATTCTGGCTCCCCTGAAAGAGTATATGCTCTGGGCATCGTCACCTACCACGCATAAATTGTGATGTGATGCAGCAAGCTTTTTAACAATCAGGTACTGCGAATAGTTGGTGTCCTGGTATTCATCAACAAGGATATAACCGAATCTCTCCTGGTATTCCGCAAGTGTTGCCGGGAAGTCCCTGAAGAGGATATTTGTATTCAACAGAAGATCATCAAAATCCATTGAATTGGCTTTGAAGCATCTGGCTGCATAGGTTTTGTAAACATCTGCGAGCAAAGGCATTCTGCTGGCTTTGTCATATTCATGAAGAGATGAATCGGCAGCATACATGCTGGCCGTTATCAGGTTGTTCTTTGCAGATGATATCCGTGAGGCAATTACTCCCGGTTTGTATATATTATCATCGAGGTTAAGCTCTTTTATTATGGACCTGATAAGGCTCTTTGAATCGGAGGAATCATAAATTGTGAAGTTTGATCTGTATCCCAGCTTGTCACCTTCCATTCTCAGGATCTTTGCAAATATTGAATGAAAGGTACCCATCCAGAGGTATCTCGCTATTTCAGGGCTGACAATCCTGCTTATCCTCTCCTTCATTTCCCTTGCTGCCTTATTTGTAAAGGTGAGAGAAAGGATCTTTCCGGCAGGGACTTTATTATTAAGAAGATGGGCTATGCGGTATGTAAGTACTCTCGTCTTGCCTGCACCTGCACCTGCAATCACAAGGGCAGGACCTTCTGTGTGAAGGACTGCCTGTCTCTGCGAATCATTCAGATCATTCAGATAATTTGTTGCCATTGGTACATCAGGTTATAGCGAAACGGGTCCGGCAAATTTAGTAATAAGAGATTATCGGAAACAATTTGTTGAATAGTTCTCATGATTATTTATTAACACCTTTTTATTCTGATCATATTATTGTAATTTCCCAATATGGAAACCAATGTTTTTTCAGGACTCCTGTTGATTGCAACCGGTGCTTTTACTGCCGGCAGTTTTGCAATACCTTTCGGGAAGGTAAAAGGCTGGAAATGGGAAACTTACTGGCTGATCTATTGCGTTGGGGCATACATCCTGTTCCCTCTCATTGCATGTCTGGTTTTTGCCCCTTCATTTGCAGGAATTTATCAGGAAGTACCTGGTAATGTATTGCTTAATGTATTCCTTATGGGAGCTGTTTACGGTGTAGGAAACCTCTCTTTCGGTCTCTCATTGCGTTACCTTGGAATATCACTTGGTTATGCAATGTCGTTGGGACTTATGCTCGCTATAGGGACCCTGATCCCTCCTCTGCTGGATGGAAGACTTAAGATAATGCTTACCGGCTCAGGAGGTTCCTTACTGATAGCAGGAGTGTTGATAGCATGTGCCGGTATAGCACTTTCGGGATGGGCAGGCTATCTGAAGGATACCAGGATTGCCGATGCCGAAAAGAAAAAGAGCATTACTGAATTTAATTTCTTTAAGGGGGTAATGGCAGCCCTGCTGGTTGGAATAACAGGGTCTGCAATGTCACTGGGTTTTGAACAGGCAATTCCCATTAACACAATTGGTGAAATATCAGGTATTGATCCTTTATTCACCCTTATGCCCGTTATGCTGCTCTTGCTTGCAGGTACAATGGTTACTACAATTGTATACTGTATTTTTCTGGGAATAAAAAGTCATTCCCTTGGTGATTATATCAGAAATGAAAGACCGGGTGTTCTTTTTTACAATTACCTTTTTTCACTTCTGGCAGGTTTGCTGTGGTTCAGTCAGTTCATATTGTTCGGAATGGGGAAAAGCAAGATGGGACCTTTCACTTTTACTTCATGGGGTATATTGATGGGACTGACAATTGTATTTGCCACTCTCTGGGGCTTTTACCGGCGGGAGTGGAAAGGAGCTGCTCCCGGGATTATTGTACTTATGATCATTTCTCTGGGTATAATTATTGTATCATCTTACATCATCGGGATAAGCGGATCAGTTTAAATTCTTCAGATAGCATTAAAGTAGATTTTCTATTTATCTAAATTACAGGTTATGAAAAGATTCGGACAGATTATAGGTGTAAAGCCTGAACATTTTGAAAGTTATAAGAAGTATCATGCTGCCGTATGGCCTGAGATACTTGAAATGATAAGTAAATGCAACATCAGGAATTATTCTATTTTCCATAAGGACGGGATGCTCTTTGCATACATGGAATACACAGGCAATGATTTTGAAGGTGATATGGCCAGAATGGCAGCAGACCCGAAAACACAGGAATGGTGGTCGGTAATGAAGCCGATGCAGTCTCCGGTAGAAAAGCGCAAGGCGGGTGAATGGTGGGCAGATATGGAGGAAGTATTTCATCTCGACTGAGCTTTCAGTTTGCTCCTATTTTATTATACTTGCAGTTGAAATAATACGAAAGATGGATCTAATCCGTTTGAGATAGTAATACCTGATTGCCTGTGCGATATTTTATTCTGATAATACTCCTTTTCCTGGCACTTTCTTCTGAAGCTCAGCTTACAGCTCCGGGTAATATTGCCATGAGGTATACATTCTATCCGTCAATGCCTGAAATAAAGGATCCGGTATTTATTTACTGCAACTCAGCCGGATCACAGAAAGGAACTTTACGTGCAACTAGTCCGGCAGGATCAGCTCCTTTCGATTTTTCATGGTATAAATGGGACGATGCAACCAAAAGCTTCAGTATACCTGTTAAGTCAGAATCAGGCGTTTCTTTATCAACTGTTGATAACCTTGAAGAAGGCGGATACAGGGTAATTATAAGCGGAGGTTATGATACCAGCCTTGTGGGATGGATATTTTTGGACAAGCCTCATTCCTATGCAGCCCTTCTGAACAGAACCTGTGATTATGTTGCCTTGAAAGGTGCAGCTGCAACCGATACCTTTTATTATAAGAATCCTGCAAACGGTTCGGCAGTCAGACTACAGAACAGGGTGAAGTTCTTATGGTCCTCCAATCCGGCCTCTGTAATCCCTTTTCCCGATCTTGAGCTGAATCCGCAGACCTTCGTTCCGCCTCTTGTCGATGTAACATATAAGATCCAGGTTACAGACAGTTTCGGATGTTTCAGCGAGTCATCCTTTTTCTATGAATCGATTCATGTGAAAGCAGATTTCTCCGCGGATCCCACAAAAGGTGAAGCGCCACTTGAAGTATCGTTTACAGACAAATCAATCAGAGGAAGTGTATATAAATGGGATTTTGGATGGGGTGCTGACAGCATTTCCGATCTTCAGAATCCTGCTCCTTATATTTATAACAAGCCCGGAGAATACTCAGTTAAACTGATTATCGAAAGCGACCTTCATTGTATTGATTCAATGCGGTTTGAGAAAATTGTGGTTGAACCGTCTGAACTTGATATTCCTAATGTCTTTACACCCAATGACGATGGTATGAACGACCGTTTCATGGTTCAGAAAAAATCAATCAGATTCCTCTCAGTTGAAGTATTCAGCAGAAGTGGTAAGATGGTTTATAATTTTTCAGGCGAAGGTGAAAGTCTGAGAAACTGGGAGGGTTGGGATGGCAAAGTAAATAATACATCAGCTGTTGCCACTCCGGGTGTTTATTTCTATGTTATCAGGGCATTGGGTTGGGATGATATTGAATACGACAGCAAGGAACAACGGGGATTCGTGTATCTGTACAGATAAGGCACAACGGCACAACGGCGCAACGGCGCAACGGTAAAAGGGCATAAGGGGTTTAAAGCCTTTGAGCCTCTGTGCCATTGTGCCTTTGCGCCATTCCTCAAATTGAGATAAACCTCTTTCGTGCTTCGACAGACCATCTTCCTGTTGCATGGTTGTTTTCAACCACCGTTACAAAATCATGCCTGTCGACTGTAGGACAGATATGCCATGGGATACCGTAAAGAATATCACCTGTTTTGAATTTATCTGTTTCGATGACCCTGATAACTAAATGTTCTTCACTATGATTGACAACTGTGTACTCATCCATATCAAAAAATTTGATCCTCGGATGCGGCATTTCTGATGCAATTGATTTATGTCCCAGATCGAGGCAGATCAATCCATCGGCAGGTTTACTTACAACACGTGTCATAAGAACAGCTGCATTAAGGAACTCCATATCCGGTAATGAGCTTCCGTATCCGTAGTCCCATAAAAGCAATGTGCCCGGACTACATTCAACTCCATCGCGCAAGGCATGTACCCTGAATGTCGGAGAACCTCCGGCCACTATTTTTACCGGATCCGGATTTGATTTACGGAGCTTATCTGCGAGTCTGGTTACAGGAATGAAACCTTCATCACTTATCTGTTTCCTGAATGAGAATTCTTTTTCACGTATATGTCCGTCATAAACATGTAATCCTTCGGCTTTCAACATAGGAAGCCTGTTTATCATTTCATAAAGAGAGGCAGCTTTTTCATCAGGCGGAATGCCGGTCCTGTCCATGCCGTTATTTATATCGAGCCAGAGGTGTGTTTCGAGACCATGTTTTAATGCTGATTCTGCAAGTTGTCTTATGATATCTTCAGTGTCGGTGATACATGAGAATTTTGTACCGGTAAATTCGTGTTTAAGCTGGAAGAATCTGTCTATACATGGTCCTACAGGCTGCATTGCAAGCAGGATATCCCGGGCACCGCATTTGGCTGACATTTCGGCTTCAGAAATGGTTGAGCACTTGAATTTTCTGATGCCATGTTTGATCTGTAACTTGATTACTTCAGGCATCTTATGCGTTTTTACATGGGGTCTGAGCCTGTCGACATCTCCGGCAATTTCTATCATCTTCCTTATATTGCTTTCGATGCGGTCAGGATAAACCAGAAGTGCTGGGGAGGAAATCTCCTGTACATTGTCTGCCTTGTACCACGCTTCAGACGGAAATGTTATTCTTCCCATTTTGTAATCATTTCAATTCATACACGGCATCCACTTCCACTGCTATATTTGCTGGTAGCATCATTCCAACGGCACATCTTACACCAATACCGTTTTCTTCACCAAAAACCTCAGCCATAAGTTCACTGAAACCATTTATTACTGCCGGGTGCTTATCAAAGTCAGGAACACAGTTGACCATGCCAAAAATTCTTACAACCCTTTTAATTTTGTTAAGATCACCGAAATGTTCTTTTATAGTTGCCAGCATTGTCAGTCCGACCTGCCTTGCAGCCATCCTGCCCTCTTCGGTATCGAGATCGGCACCAAGTTTCCCCGTTATCAGGGTGCTGTCAGAACGAAGCGGGCCCTGTCCGGAGACATAGAGTAATTTATCAACGACAAGCACAGGCTTGTAGATACCTACAGGTTTCGGTGCAGGCGGAAGTTCAAGTCCAAGTTCTTTAATACGGAGTTCAGGATCGTATTTCATATTTTTAAAGTTTTTAATTGGTGGAATATATACGAAGTTAGCAAATTTCTGATTCATAAGCAAAAGGCGCAACGGCTCAACGGCTCAGGGGCGCAAAGGCTATTAAACTCATAATTGTTGCTATATGACTCATTGTATTGCCCTTGCGCCGTTGAGCCCTTGCGCCTTTGTACCGTTCTCCATTCACCGGTAAATTTCCGCCGTTCAAAGAATAATATCCGCAGATGAACTATTAAAACTTTGTAAACTGAAAAAGTTTTCTCATTTTTGCATCGTTTAAACAAAATTGTCGGATATGCGGGAAAGAATAATTGAAGGGGCAGTAAATCTGTTCAAATCTTATGGAGTAAAAGCCGTGACAATGGATATGCTGGCCGGCCACATCGGAATCTCGAAACGGACAATCTACGAGAATTTCTCTGACAAGGATGAATTATTTGAAGCAGTCCTTAAACTTCTTGCAGAAAGACAGAAGATCCTGATTCACAGGATACTGAATGATTCAGATAATGCTATCGAAGCCATATTCAGACTTCTCGAGTCTAACAGGGATCATTTTCAGTCAATGAGTCCTGCATTTCATGACGATATCAAAAAGTATTATCGTGAAATTATTCTGCACAAATCTGACGCATGTGAGATGCCCGATTACAGGAATAATATCCAGATCATAGAGAGAGGAATAAAACAGAAACTCTTCAGAAAAGATATAAATCCGGCAATTGTCAACCGTTGTCTCTACTCCCTGGGAATGTCAATCATGGATGGTGAATTGTATCCGTTTGAGGATTTTACACGACGAGAAGTGATAAAGAATGGTTTTGTCAATTATCTGAGAGGAATATCAACAGATGAAGGAAATCAATTAATCGAGAAACTTATGGCAAAATTTTAGGCATATATAATAAAAATATTCAAATCATTCCGAACAAACAGTTTATAAATATGAAACACAAATTAATTTTAAATACTGCTATCCTGTTCTTTATAACAGGAGCCTCTCTTTTTGCTCAGAGGGACAGCAGTGAGCTTAAGCTATCATTACAAGAGGCACAGGATTATGCAATTCAAAACAATAAGAGCGTGATTGCTGCAAGACAGGATATTGCTGCTTCCAGGATCGCTATATGGGAGACAATATCCAATGCATTGCCAACCGTTGACGCATCAGGTTCATTCACAGATAACCTTAAACTTATGACAACCCTTTTACCGGGTGATTTTTTTGGCAGACCTGGTGAAAAAGTTCCTGTTACATTTGGATCGCAGTTTAATTCGGGAGCTAATATTCAGGCAGGTATGCTCCTGTTCAATGCTCCTCTTTATGTAGGTATTGAAACTACAAAACTGGTAAATAAGTTAAGTGAGAAGAGTCTGGTTAAATCTGAGCAGGATACAAGGGAGTCGGTAAGCACAGCTTATTTCCTTATAATAGTATCGGAGGAATCTCTCAGGATACTTGATGCAAACATTGCAAACCTGAGCGAAACGCTTAAGTCAACCAGGGCAATGTTTTCGGCAGGTATGGCAGAGGCAACTGATGTTGACCAGATGATATCAAACGTAACTCAGGTTGAAAACGCAAGAAGTTCGATGCAGAGAACAATTGAGCTGAATTATAATCTTCTCAGATTTCAGCTGGGTGTTACTCCTGAGACAAATATTATTATCACCGAAACTCTTGAAAGTCTTACCTCAATGATAAACGTTGATGCACTGATGTCACAGGAATTTGACCACAGGCAGAATGTAAATTATCAGCTTATAGAAGGACAGGAGCAAATGTCATCACTTATGCTGAAAACACAGAAGGCTTCTGTATTGCCCACTCTATCGGGATTCTACTCTTATGGAACCAATGGAATGGGAGACAAGATAGGAGATCTGCGGTGGTTCTCCAACTCTATGACCGGTTTACAGCTGAATATACCGATTTTTGCCAGCGGTCAAAGATACAGCAAGATAAGAAAGGCACAGATCAACCTTGATAAAGCCAGAACAACAAAAGATATGGTGACAGAACAACTTCTGCTACAGGAAAAACAACTCAGATACAATCTTGTCAATGCCAATATGCAATATATTAGTCAGAGAGATAATGTTGAAGTTTCAAAACGTGTTTATGCAAGCACGGAGAACAAATTCCGTCAGGGCATGGCTTCAAGTCTTGAACTTACACAGGCAAACCAGCTCTATCTTCAGTCTGAAAATAACTATGTTTCAGCATTGCTGAACCTGCTTCAGACTAAAATAGCACTGGATAAACTTTTAAATAATATCTGATCAGGAATAAACCTTTTAAATATAAAATAATGAAATACTTAAGAACACTTTCAATAATCCTTTTAGGTGGATTTATCTTATCGGGCTGTTCATCAAAATCTGATAAGGCTGCCGGTGATAATGAGTCCGGTGCGCAATCGGGCGACAGGACAGTTATCCCGGTGAAGGTTATGCCTGTTGCCATGACGACTATTTCCAGAACTATCGATTATACTGCCACTGTACTTCCGTATGAGGAAGTGAACATGGCACCTTCTGCTCCGGGAAGGATTGAAAAGATCTATGTTGAAGTAGGAGAACGGGTCAGAAAAGGTGATGATCTGTTTCTCATGGACCGCACGCAGTTATTACAGATGAAACTGCAACTTACCAGTCTTGAAAAGGACCTTTCGCGGCTGGATACACTTCTCAGGACAGGGAGCACAAAGCAGCAACAGTATGATCAGATGAAGACACAATATGATGTAACAAAGTCAAATGTTGATTTCATGGAGGAGAATACCCTTATGAGAGCCCCCTTTGATGGAGTTATTACAGGTAAGTACTTCGAAAACGGAGAAATGTATTCAGGAACACCAACAACTCAAACCGGGAGATCGGCAGTGGTGACAATAATGCAGATCACGCCTCTTAAAGTAAATGTCAACATATCTGAGCAATACTATCCCCTTATCAGAAAAGGAATGAAAGCTGAAGTGATTGCCGATGTATTTAAGAATGAAAAATTCACAGGTACTGTCTTTCGCATTGCTCCTACAGTAAATGCTGCAACACGGTCATTCAATGTTGAGCTTGAGCTTCCAAACAGGAATGAACTTCTGAAACCAGGAATGTTTGTCAGGGTTGCTATGGAACTTGGCGAGGTTGAAACTTTTGTTGTCCCCGCCAATACTGTCATGATCCAGGAAGGGACAAATCTGAGATACGTCTTCGTTGCTGAGAACAATGAAGCAAAACGGATCGTTGTCGGAATAGGTAAGAGATTTGATGACAAGCTGGAAGTAATTTCAGATGTACTTAAAGAGGGCGACCAGCTTATAACTGAGGGTCAGGCAAGACTCATTGCCGGCGATAAAATAGATGTTGTTAGGTAAATTTTGATTTTCAAAAATAAGAAAATGAGCATATACAGCAATTCCGTTAAACGACCTGTTACAACCATCCTGTTATTTGTGGCAGTGATGGTTATCGGGCTCTACTCTCTTACACGGCTGCCTGTTGATCTTTATCCCGAGATCGAGCTTCCGTTTGTTACAGTAATGACAACATATCCCGGTGCAAGTGCATCAGATATAGAAAGCAATGTTACCCGCCCGATTGAGGATGTTCTCAATTCAGTGAGCAATCTGAAGGATCTTACTTCAACTTCAAGTGATGGTTTGTCTGTTATCTTCCTGAATTTTGAATATGGATCAAACCTTGATGAGGCAATAAATGATATCAGGAGTAACCTGAACTTCGTATCAAGGATACTTCCCGAAGAGGCTGAGGATCCGACCATCATTAAATTCAATTCCAGTATGATGCCAATAATTTTCTATGCTGTAACAGCAAATGAAAGTTATGCGGGTCTCGAAAAAATACTTGATGAGAAGATAGTAAATCCCCTTAACAGGATTGAAGGGATAGGAAACGTATCTCTGACAGGCGTTCCCGGAAGAAGAATTTATATCGATATTGATCCCAGAAAGTTAGAGGCTTACAATCTTACAATTGAACAGATCGGGGGTGTTTTAAGATCAGAAAACCTTAATATGCCGGCCGGTTTTCTGGAGATGGGCCAGACCGATTACCCGCTTAGAATTCAGGGTGAATTTCCTGAAAGTGATGTTCTGAAGAATATCGTTGTAAGCAACTTCAACGGTAATAATATTTATCTGAAAGATCTGGCAGAGGTCCGTGATACTATCAGGGAATCAAAACTCGATACCAAGATCAACGGGGCAAAGGGGATGGGTCTTTTCGTACAGAAACAATCCGGAGGGAATACAGTAAAAGTCACCAAAGAGGTTGAACTTGCTCTTGAAGAGCTTAAGAAAGATCTTCCTCCTGATGTAAAAATTGAACTGTTGTTCTCCAGTGCATCATTCATAAAGGACTCTATAAGTAACCTTACTGAAACGCTGATGTATGCAGGTATATTTGTGGTACTGGTAGTACTGTTTTTTCTTGGAAGATGGAGAGCCACATTTATTGTAATCCTGACAATCCCTGTGTCGCTTATAGTTGCCTTTATCTATCTCTTTATCTCCGATGCATCAATAAACATTATCTCTCTTGTATCCCTATCAATTGCAATAGGGATGGTTGTGGACGATGCCATTGTGGTTCTGGAGAATATTACACGGCACATTGAACGGGGAAGCCGGCCCAGGGAAGCTGCAATTTATGCTACCAATGAAGTGTGGCTTGCTGTTATTGTAACCACTTTAACAGTTGTAGCTGTATTCTTCCCGCTGACATTTGTTGAAGGGCTGACAGGAGTACTTTTCAAGCAGCTGGGACTAAGTGTTACAGTAACAATTATAACCTCCACAATTGCTGCTCTTACATTAACTCCTACTTTAAGTTCCCTGATGCTGAAATACAGACCAATCAGGCGCGATGCACCTTTCTTTACTTATGATGGCAGCATCAGAAAACTGCTCGACAGGTTCGATAATTTCTATGAGAGAACTCTGAGATGGGCGCTCAGGCATAAAACAATGGTATCAATAATTGCAACCGTCATATTTGTACTCTCAATGAGTCTGTTTTCAGCAATTGATACTGAATTCTTCCCCCAGGCTGATGAATCGACTGTTTATGCAACTGTTGAACTGCAAACCGGATCAAGGGTTGAAAACACAATTAATACTGCCAATACGCTTGATAGTCTGATTAAAACCAATTATCCTGAAGTTGAAATAATCTCAACCAATTCAGGGTATGATGATCAGGGCGGATGGGAATCTATGTTCAGTGCTGGCGGAACCCATACTATACAATATACAATAAGCCTTGTGCCTATTGAGGAGAGAGAAAAAAGTGCCTGGGATATTGCTGATGAAATGAGAGAAGATTTTGCAAAGTTTCCCCAGATCACCAGTTTCCAGGTTACCACTACCCAGAATATGGGTTCATTCGGTGGCAATGCCGTTGATGTTGAGATATATGGATACGACATTGCTGCAACAAATGTTGTTGCCAATGAGCTTGCAGAGAAAATAAAAAATATTGAAGGGACAAAAGATGTCACAATAAGTCGTGACAAATCAAAACCGGAGCTCCAGATCATTTTCGATCAGGAAAAGATGAGTGCCAACGGCCTGAATACAGCAATGGTTGCAACTGCGGTTAAGAACAGGGTTGATGGTATGATAGCCACACGTCTGCGTCAGTCAGGCGATGAGTATGATGTAGTTGTCAGGTTTAAGAAGAGCTCAAGAAGTACTCTTACAGATATCGAGAACTTTGCGATCACCAATATGCAGGGTCATTCAGTACGACTTGTTGAGATTGCTCAGATCCGTGAGAACTGGGCCCCGCCAAGTATTGAACGTAAACGCAAGGAGAGAGTTGTAAGGGTATCATTCACTCCGTTTGAAAGGTCTCTTACTGATATTCAGGTTGATGTACAGAAAGCAATAAATGAAACTCCCAAACCTGCAGGGATCATGGTTCTGATTTCTGGCGCCATAAAGGAGCAGATGGAAGCTTTTATGGATCTGGCGCTTTTACTTGCTGTCAGCCTGATACTTGTATATCTCGTTATGGCATCCCAGTTCGAATCACTCAAAATGCCATTCATAATTATGTTCTCCATACCATTTGCCTTTTCCGGTGTGGCTTTTGCTCTATTCATAACAAACACTACACTTAGTGTTATCTCGGGTATCGGTGCTGTGCTTCTTATCGGGATAGTGGTAAAGAACGCTATCGTGCTGGTTGACTTTATTAACCTTATGCGCGACAGGGGGAACGAGTTGTATGATGCTATTGCATTATCAGGAAGGTCGAGGCTCAGACCTGTTTTTATGACATCGGCTACAACAATACTTGGCATGATGCCTCTGTCTCTGAGTTCCGGATCAGGTTCAGAACTCTGGAAACCGATGGGAATTGCGGTTATTGGTGGACTGGTTTTCTCCACCTTAGTAACACTTGTTATTGTTCCGGTAGTTTATGCAATATTTGTAAAGAGAGGTGAAAGAAAGAAATCTTTGGTAGCATATACCGATATGGACTTTATGAATGGTAACGGATCCGTTTCCAGTTAGTTTTCAACCATTAAAGAATTAATTATGAAAGCAATAATGATAATTTATAACCAGGCACATACCGAGAAGGTAGAGTATATGCTTGATAAACTCGGAGTGAAAGGGTATTCTCTCTGGGAAGATGTAAAGGGCCGGGGTTCAGAAACAGGTGTGCCTCACCTTGGTAACCATACCTGGCCCGAAATCAATAAAAGCCTTCTGACAGTTATTGAAGATGATAAAGTTGATATTATTCTTGAAAAAGTAAAGAAGATCGACAAAGTTAATGAAGAAGTAGGCATAAGGGCTTTTGTGTGGGATATACTGAAAACAGTATAGATTTTAAATTCAATCCAAAGAAGAAGATTGTTTTGAATGGAGCTGTTGAAAAAGTGGAAATCCATTAACCGCAAAGGTAGCTAAGTCCCCAATGGCTATCGGGATTACGCTAAGATCGCAAAGAGCTGAAATATATTGTTTTAGCTTTGTGTGCTTTGCGCCTACTTTGTGTACGGTTAAAAAGGTCTTTTTCAACAACCCCATCATCGGGGTTTTGGGAAATCAGTGTGGTTACCTGACTATTCTGAAGTTGAATGCCCCGGTTCCGGTCGCTCCCCATACTCTGAGCCAGATTGGCAATACAGCTTCAGTTCCCCTCGAATTTGTTATATCACCAAGGTCCAGAAGGTTTTCCTCCTTCCATCCAAATTTCTTCAGCAGATCCTTAACAGTATTCTTTGCTCCGGAATCATTGCCGCACAGATAATTTACATGGTCCCCGTTACCGATCATCACCGGATTAACCATCAGTCCGCACCACATTGTATTAAGTGTTTTAACAACCTTTGCTTCAGGGAATTCTTTCTGAAGTTCTTCACCCAATGAAAAGGTATTGGAAAGTGAAGGAATAAGGCAGGGTGGCATTCCTTTGCTGAAATCAAGCGGGTTGGCAATGTCGATCAGGATTTTTCCCTTCAGGTCACCGGTTTTGGCTGATTTAATTGCCTCGACAGAACTTCCACCACTGGTGGCATTAACCAACAGGTCACCGAAAGATGCAGCATCAGCAAAAGTACCAAGTTTTACTTTATTGTTTGAAATTATCCAGGTTGCGAAACCAGGATTTCCATACATATCTGCAGCTGTTCTCGACCTGGCCTCATTTACATCACGGGTTCCGATCATCACTTCATAACCCATACTGACAAGTTTGGCAGATATTGTCTGCCCGACGCTTCCTGTTCCAAATACTGCTATTTTCATAATTAATTGATTTATGTTGATGATTATAAACTCAATATTTCAATAGAAACAAAAAAGAGAGCAATATGTTGAATAAAAATGCTGAATGCCTTAACCCTGCACTTAATCATTTTTACACTACCTCCTTTTTTTTATCTTTACCCGCTATTGTTAAATAAATAACAGAAGCGATTGGGTCGTAGTAAAAATAAAAGGAATCTTATAAAGATATTTTACCAGGTGGCAGTTTTTGCTGCCCTGTTTTACATGGGACTGAGGCTCTGGCTTGATGAAGCATATGTTGCCGATTTTGAAGCTTACTGTCCTTTTGGAGGTTTGCAGGCTCTGGGAAGCTATGCCAACCTTAATTCCCTTTCATGTTCCATGACCACCATGCAGATTATGATGGGAGTAATGCTCTTTATAGGTGCGGCGCTCTTCAGCAAACTTTTCTGCGGATACATCTGTCCTCTGGGATCAGTCAGTGAATGGCTGGGAAAAATTGGAGATCGATTCAGGATAAAGATCATGGTATCTGAATCTATCGATAACTCTCTCAGTGCTCTGAAATATATGCTCCTGTTTGTAACTTTTTATTTTACACTTTCGTCAAGCGAGCTTTTTTGCAAAAAATTCGATCCCTATTATGCAGTTGCAACCGGCTTCGGATCAGATGTTGTCCTGTGGTATGCAATAGTTGCTATAGCAATACTGATAATCGGATCGCTCCTCTTCAGGTTCTTCTGGTGGTTTGCAGGTATATCGGCAATTTTTGTTGCTCTTTCACTGGCGGGACTTAAAATACCTTTTATCTATCCTTTGCTGGTGATTGCATGCGCAGGATACATTCTTGAAATTATTCTGATGAAGAAAGTATCTCCATCATTGACATATATTACCCGCAATACTGAATCATGTACAAATTGTAATCTCTGTACTATAAATTGTCCGCAGGAGATCGATGTAGCCAGGATGGAGAGAGTTACACATATCGACTGCAACCTGTGCGGAGACTGTTTATATGCATGTCCGGTGGTTATACGTCTTTTTTTCCCTTTGGGAAATCAACCAGGGTCTGATGCACTGGTTGATATAATTGAATCAGAAACACTTACATATCAGATAGAAGACAATTTATATAAGGTTAAGCTGAATTACAGGGTAGTTAGCGTATCTGAGAAACCGGAAATTATCTCCAGACAGGAATAATAAAACGCCTCAAATCAGAGGCGTTTTTATCGGTATGTAAGAAATAGTCCGATCTATTCTTCTTCTTCCTCTTCTGAGTATGCTTTGATAACAGCTTCCTGAACATCGCCGGGTACCGGTGCATATTCGGCAAACTTCATCGTGTACATTGCACGGCCTCCTGTTATTGAGCTGAGAGCAGTTGAGTATTTATTCATCTCTGCCAGAGGAACTTTTGCCTTTATGACCTCAAACCGTTTTTCACTTGCCATCCCGAGAACCATTCCCCTTCTTCCCTGAAGATCGCTGATAACATCTCCCATGCGGTCGGAAGGAACGAATATCTCAACATCATAAACCGGTTCGAGGATTTTCGGGCCGGCATTTTTAAAAGCAGTGCTGAAAGCGTTACGGCCTGCCAGACGGAAAGATATTTCGTTGGAATCAACCGGGTGCATCTTTCCATCATAAACATAAACCCTGATATCGCGTGCATAAGAACCTGTAAGAGGTCCTACTTCCATCTTCTCCATAATTCCTTTAAGGATTGCAGGCATAAACCTTGCATCAATCGAACCTCCGACAATACTGTTAACATATATCAGTTTACCTCCCCAGGGAAGAGTTATCTCTTCTTTATCACGTACAGCTATTTTGATATCTTTTCCACCAATCTTCTGCATCGCCAGCTCTTTTGAACCCTCTTCATAAGGTTCAATGATCATATGAACCTCTCCAAACTGACCGGCACCACCCGACTGCTTTTTATGACGGTAGTCAGCCTGGGCAGTTTTAGTAATTGTTTCACGGTAAGGAATTTTGGGCAGATTGAAACTTGTAGGTATCCTGTAAATATTATCAAGATGCCATTTCATTATGTTGAGGTGATATTCACCCTGGCCATGTACAATGATCTGCTTAAGTTCTTTCGAATATTCGATTTTTACTGTCGGATCCTCCATATGGATCTTATTCAGTGCTTCACCAAGCTTTTCATCATCACTCTCACTCTGTGCCTTGATAGCGGTGCGGTATTTTGGCTCCGGAAATACAATTCCCTCATACTTCCAGTCATTGCCCGGTGCATTGAGAGTATGACCTGTTTTTGTGTTCTTAAGTTTTACAAATGCTCCAATATCGCCTGTGTTGAGTTCTGAAACCCTTGTCCTGTTTTTTCCTGCGCATATATATAGCTGTGATAATCTCTCTTTTGAGTTGTTGATGCTGTTAATGACATCAAGGTTTTCGGTTATCTTTCCTGAGAAAACCCTGAAATAGTTGATCTCTCCAATATGCTCTTCGATTGACGACTTGAATACATATACGGAGGCTGATCCTGAAGGGTTAGGTTTAACTTCATTACCCTTACTGTTCACAATAGCCGGCATATCACTGATAGAAGGAGCTTCATTCACAATAAATTCCATAAGACGGTCAACTCCGATGTTGTTCTTTGCGGATATGCACAATACCGGGAAAAGCCCCCTGGTGATTATCCCCATGGCAATACCTTTTTTGATCTCCTCTTCTGTGAGAGTATCGTTTGCAAAAAAGAGTTCCATAAGGGCCTCATCGCTTTCGGCAGCTTTTTCAACAAGTGAGTTGTGTAATTCTGCAGCCCTGTCAGCCTGGTCGGCAGGTATATCAACAATCTCTGCTTTTCCTCCGTCCTTGGCATATCGGAGCATTTTCATCTTAAGAACGTCGATAATTGAATTGAATCCGGCACCTTCATTCAAAGGATACTGAATAAGCGTGATGCTGGTGCTCAATCTTTCTTTAATCATTTCCACCGATTTCTCAAAATTGGTTTTTTCATGGTCAAGGCCATTTACAGCCAGTATGAGAGGCTTATGATTTTTCTCGGCATGTCTGAAGTGTATCTCGGTTCCAACCTCAACACCATTCTGGACATTGATTGTCATAACTGCTGCATCGGCTGCAAATAATGATGAAATGACTCCTCCGCTGAAGTCATCAAGACCGGGAGTATCCAGGATATTTATCTTTTTGTTCAGATATTCAGCATAAAGTACTGTTGAGAAGATTGAGTTTCCATTTTCATGCTCAATGGGCCGATAGTCGGAGACTGTATTTTTTCCCTCTATTGTACCTCTTCTTTCGATTACGCCACCATTAAAAAGCATTGCTTCAGCCAGGGTAGTTTTACCTGAACCCGAATTGCCAAGAATAGCAATGTTCTTTATCTGGTCTGCCTGGAATGTTTTCATATTTTACCGGTTATTATATGTTATACAATTATATTATATATCAGGAATTGAGGGGACAAAAATAATAATTTTTTAAAACAGTTTAAGAAAGAGTGTATAATTCCAAAATTTTTATTTTCTTTGCACCAGTTTTTTGAAATCAGGAGTACCGGTTTTTCCTTCAAGGTAAGTTTACAAAATGCATTTCAAAGGGAAAGGTCGGGAAGAAGAACCTGTTGATAACTTACATTTTTAGTAAGATATTTTTTTGAAAAACATGTATGACTGCGTGATATCTGGCTGGCATCAGGTTATATATACATATTGGCTTAACCGGTTTGAAAAAATTTATGTTATTGATTTTGAATTAAAAAATAAATACAATACCTTTGCAAACCATTTTTTTGAGTAAAATTTAAAGCTAAAATAATTGTAATTATGCCGACAATTCAGCAGTTAGTAAGAAAAGGCAGGAAGAAACTGATAGATAAGAGTAAAGCTCCTGCTCTGGATTCATGTCCTCAGAGAAGGGGTGTATGTGTACGTGTTTACACAACGACGCCTAAGAAACCTAATTCAGCTATGAGGAAGGTGGCCAGGGTAAGGCTTACCAACCAGAAAGAAGTTAACGCCTACATTCCTGGTGAAGGCCATAATCTTCAGGAACACTCCATCGTTCTCCTGAGAGGCGGCAGGGTTAAAGATCTCCCTGGTGTTCGTTATCACCTTGTTCGTGGTGCACTCGATACATCAGGCGTTGACGGCCGTACTCAGAGAAGATCAAAATATGGTGCCAAAAGACCAAAGAAGTAACAGTTAAAGAGATAGGATAATGAGAAAAGCAAGACCAAAGAAGAGGATTCTGTTACCGGATCCTAAATATAAAGATCCGTATGTAACAAGGTTTGTGAATAATCTTATGTTCAGTGGTAAAAAAAATCTGGCTTTCAAGATTCTTTACGAATCTCTGGAAATAGTCGGAGACAAATTCAAAAGTGAAGGCAAGACACCTCTTGAGATTTTCAAGCAGGCACTTGATAATGTAACCCCGCAGGTCGAAGTTAAAGCGCGCAGGGTCGGAGGAGCTACTTTCCAGGTGCCGATGGAGATCAGACCCGACAGGAAAGTTGCTATCAGTATGAAGAACATGATACTCTTTGCAAGAAAGAGAACAGGCCACTCCATGGCTGAGAAGCTTGCTGCAGAACTTATGGCAGCATACAAGCTTGAAGGAGGAGCCTATAAGAAGAAGGAAGATACCCACAGAATGGCTGAAGCTAATAAAGCTTTTGCACACTTCAGGTTCTGATAATTAAGAAGCAGCAGGGATATACCGTAAATGGACAAGAATCTTAAATATACCAGGAACATCGGAATCATGGCTCACATTGATGCCGGGAAGACCACCACAACAGAGCGTATTCTGTTCTATACAGGTCGTACCCATCGTATGGGAGAAGTTCATGATGGCAATGCAACGATGGACTGGATGGTTCAGGAACAGGAGAGAGGTATAACAATAACATCTGCTGCAACTACAACTTACTGGAAATACAACGGAGAAGATTATAAGGTTAATATAATTGACACTCCCGGGCATGTCGATTTTACAGTTGAGGTAGAAAGATCATTAAGAATTCTCGATGGAGCCGTTGCAGTTTTCTGTGCAGTAGGAGGAGTTGAACCTCAGTCTGAAACAGTATGGAGGCAGGCAGACAAATATGGCGTTCCCCGGATTGCTTTTGTAAACAAGATGGACAGGGCAGGCGCTGATTTTCTCAGTGTTGTTCAGCAGATAAAGGAAAAACTGGGTGCAAATCCGGTACCGGTACAGATCCCCATCGGGGCTGAAGAGAACTTCAAAGGGATCATCGATCTGGTAAGAATGAAAGCTTTCATCTATTATACCGATGATGAGAACGAAACCAGATTCGAAATTGAAGAGATTCCTGCAGATATGAGGGATGAAGCTGAAGAGTGGAGAGCTAAACTTATTGAGACAGTTGCCGAAGTTGATGATACTCTTCTTGAAAGATTCCTTGGAGATCATGATTCTATTACAGTTGATGAGATACTCACAGCTGTCAGAAAATCAGCAATACTGGGTCTTGCAATTCCTGTAATTTGTGGTTCGGCGTTTAAAAATAAAGGCGTCCAGAGTCTTCTGGATTCAGTAATAGCATTCCTTCCTTCACCTGTTGACAAAGGATCAGTGACAGGGATCGATCCAAGGAATGATGAAGAAATAACACGCGATCCTGATGATGAGGCTCCTATGGCTGCACTCGCATTCAAGATAGCTACCGATCCTTTTGTCGGTCGTCTGGCATTCATGAGGATCTACTCCGGCGTTCTCAAGGCTGGTGACACAGTTCTGAACGTCCGCACCGGAAAGAGAGAAAGAATAAACCGTCTCTTCCAGATGCATGCAAACAAACAGAATCCCAAAGAAAGTATTGCTGCCGGCGATATATGCGCCGGTGTAGGATTCAAGGATATTAAAACAGGAGATACTCTTTGTGCCATTAATAAGCCCATCCTTCTTGAATCAATGGATTTTCCTGAGCCGGTAATCGGCGTTGCAATTGAACCTAAGACACAGGCCGATGTCGACAAATTGTCGATTGCTCTCAATAAACTGGCCGAAGAGGATCCTACATTCCAGGTAAAAACTGATCCCGACAGCGGTCAGACACTTATTCATGGAATGGGTGAACTGCATCTGGAAATTCTTGTAGACAGGCTTAAAAGAGAGTTTAAGGTAGAGTGTAACCAGGGTGCTCCCCAGGTTGCATACAAGGAGGCAATTACCATAGCCGCTGAATTCCGCGAAGTATTCAAGAAGCAGACTGGCGGCAGGGGTAAATTTGCCGATATAACTTTTGAACTAATGCCAACTGATGATGGTATCAGAGGTCTTCAGTTTGTAAATGAGATAAAAGGGGGCCATGTTCCGAAAGAGTATATCCCATCAGTTGAAAAGGGTTTCCGCGAAGCTATGGCTAACGGTCCGCTGGCAGGATTCCCTCTCGACAGCCTCAAAGTAGTACTCAAAGACGGTTCGTACCATCCGGTTGACTCTGATGCTCTCTCTTTTGAAATCGCAGCCAAACAGGCATTCAGAAAATTTGCCGGGAAATGCAATCCGGTGATTCTTGAACCTATAATGTCGACAGAAGTTGTAACTCCTGAGGAGTATGTTGGCGATGTTATTGGCGATTTTAACAGGAGAAGAGGAAGGGTGGAAGGTATGGAATCGAAAGCAGGAGCAAGGGTTATAAAAGCAAAAGTACCTCTGGCCGAGAAATTCGGTTATGTTACAGTACTCAGAACCCTTACCTCGGGAAGAGCAACTTCAACTATGGAGTTCTCACACTATGAAAAGGTACCTGCAGAAATATCAAACAAGATTGTTGAAGTTACTAAAGGAAAAATTCTTTAAAAGATGAGTCAGAAAATTCGTATTAAACTGAAATCTTACGATCATAACCTGGTGGATAAGTCTGCCGAGAAGATTGTAAAAACAGTGAAATCTACTGGTGCAGTTGTCAGCGGACCGATTCCACTGCCAACCCATAAAAAGATTTATACAGTGCTTCGTTCACCTTTTGTGAACAAGAAAGCAAGGGAACAGTTCGAACTGTCATCCTACAAAAGGTTGCTCGATATTTACAGTTCAACTCCCAAAACGATCGATGCACTCATGAAGCTTGAACTTCCCAGCGGAGTTGAAGTAGAAATTAAAGTGTGAAACCAGTAAAGCAATATACAAATGCAGGGATTAATTGGTAAAAAGGTAGGAATGACTTCCGTTTTTGATGAAAACGGAAAAAATATTCCATGTACGGTTCTTCAGGCCGGTCCGTGTGTTGTAACACAGATCAAGACAGTTGAGAAGGATGGCTACAGTTCTGTACAGCTGGGATTTGATGATAAGAAAGAGAAGCACACAACAAAAGCCGAGTTGGGTCACCTGAAAAAAGCTAATACAACTCCCAAGAGAAAACTCATGGAGTTCACAGGCTTTGAAGTAGGACAGGTGCAGGTAGGCGAGGTGCTCACAGCATCTTTCTTTGAAACTGACATTATTGTAGATGTCAGAGGCTGGGCTAAAGGAAAAGGATTCCAGGGTGTTGTTAAACGTCATGGCTTTGCCGGCGTAGGAGGACAAACCCACGGTCAGCATAACAGGGGCAGGGCACCAGGTTCACTCGGTGCATCTTCATTCCCTTCCAGAGTTTTACCCGGAATGAGAATGGCGGGCCGTACCGGCGGACATCAGGTTGAATCAATGGACCTTAGAGTTGTAAAACTGATGGCTGAGGAAAACATAATAATAGTAAAAGGATCAGTTCCCGGTCCTAAAGGTGGATACGTAATAATTACAAAATAATGGAATTATCTATTCTTAATATTAGTGGTAAGGAAACCGGAAGAAAAGTTACTCTTAACGATTCAATTTTCGGTATTGAACCTAACGACCATGCCATATATCTGGATACAAAACAGTATCTGGCCAATCAGAGGCAGGGTACACATAAAGCCAAGGAACGTGGCGAGGTAGCTGGTAGTACAAGGAAGATAAAGAAACAGAAAGGTACCGGTACCGCGCGTGCTGGAAATATCCGGAACCCTCTTTACCGTGGAGGCGGCCGTATGTTCGGTCCAAAACCAAGGTTCTATGGCTTCAAGCTTAATAAAAAGGTTAAGCAACTTGCAAGAAAATCAGCACTTTCATATAAAGCTTCGACAAATAATATTATTGTTCTGGAAGATTTCTCCTTTGATGCCCCGAAAACAAAAGAGATGGTCAAAATGGGAAATAACCTGAATATTGCAAATAAAAAATCAATATTTGTTTTCCCGGAACAAAATAATAACATATATTTGTCATCCCGAAATGTGCAAGGGGTTGAAGTCATAACAGCCAGTGAATTAAACACTTATAGGATAATGAAGGCTTCAACTGTGGTACTTGTGGAGAGTGCAGTTGACGTTTTGCAGGCTACATTTGAAAACTAGAAAATTTTGAGTGATGAATATTTTATTTAAACCAATTGTAACGGAAAAGATGACAAGCCAGGGCGACAAATTCAATCGCTATGGTTTTCTCGTTGCTAAAAACGCAAACAAGTTACAGATAAAGAAAGCTGTTGAAGAATTGTACAGTGTTACTGTTGACTCGGTAAACACAATGCGTTATGGCGGTAAAATAAAAACCCGCAATACCAAATCGGGACTTCTGGTTGGTAAAACAGCAGCAACAAAAAAGGCTGTGGTTACTCTGGCAGAAGGAAACAAAATTGATTTCTATAGCAATATTTAATTAATATATGGCAGTCAGAAAGATTAAACCTGTAACACCAGGTCAGCGACATAAAATCGCAAGCACTTTTGAAACAATCACGAGTGCTGTGCCGGAGAAATCCCTGCTTCAGCCGCAAAGTAAATCAGGAGGAAGGAATGTTAACGGCAAACGGACTATGCGGTACATCGGCGGCGGTCACAAGAAGATGTACAGAATCATCGATTTCCGAAGGGAAAAAGATGGGATGCCGGCAAAAGTAAAGACGATCGAATACGATCCTAATCGTTCTTCGAGAATTGCTCTTGTTGTATACCAGGACGGTGAGAAAAGATACATTGTTGCCCCTGTAGGGCTTCAGGTAGGTCAGACAATATTATCGGGCATAGATGCTACGCCTGAAGTTGGAAATACATTATTCCTTAATGATATTCCGCTCGGAACCATCATTCATAATATTGAACTTAAACCCGGAAAAGGCGGTGCTCTTGCACGCAGTGCCGGTACATATGCGCAGCTTTCTGCCCGCGACGGTAAATATGCAACTATCAAGCTTCCTTCCGGTGAATCAAGAATGATACTTACAACATGCCGTGCCACTATTGGAACAGTATCGAACCCCGACCATAACCTTGAGAGATCAGGTAAAGCCGGACGTACACGCTGGCAGGGACGCCGTCCCAGAGTGAGAGGCGTGGTTATGAACCCGGTTGATCACCCGATGGGTGGTGGCGAAGGAAGAGCTTCCGGAGGTCACCCCAGATCAAGAAAAGGTATTCCTGCAAAAGGCTTTAAAACCAGGGATACTAAAAAATACTCTGCAAAATTTATTATTGAAAGAAGGAAAAAATAACTGATATACTATGAGCAGATCAATTAAAAAAGGACCTTTCATTGATTTCAAACTTGAGAAAAGGGTGGTTGAGATGAATGAAGGACAGAAAAAATCAGTGGTAAAGACATGGTCAAGAAGATCAGTGATCTCACCCGATTTTGTAGGACATACTATAGCAGTTCACAACGGGAACAAGTTTATCCCCGTTTACATTACCGAGAATATGGTTGGACACAAGCTTGGCGAGTTTTCACCTACACGTACATTCAGGAGCCACTCTGGTAATAAATAAGTAAGGTAAACATTGAAATAAAGAATCAGAAATGGGCGCAAGAAAAAGAAATACAGCCGAACAGAGGAAAGAGGCCGCAAAAGACAGATACCAGGCGGTACTCAAAAATTGTCCTACTTCACCGCGTAAGATGAGACTGGTAACAGATCTGATCAGCGGGATGGAAGTAAATAAAGCACTTGATGTCCTCAAGTTCAGTTCACAGGAAGCATCACGCAGAATGGAGAAACTTCTCCTTTCAGCTATTGCTAACTGGCAGTCGAAGAATGAAGGTGTAAGAGTGGAAGAAAGTAATCTCTACGTGAAACTTGTTCATGTTGATAGTGGCCGTGTTCTCAAGAGACTTCAGACTGCACCTCAGGGAAGGGCATACAGGCTTAAAAAGAGATCAAACCATGTTACTCTCGTGCTCGACAGCAAGGTTAAAGAAGAAGTTGAATCAACATCAAAATAAGATAGATGGGACAAAAAGCAAATCCGATAGGCAACAGATTAGGTATAATCAAAGGTTGGGATTCGAACTGGTACGGAGGAAAAGATTTCTCCGGCAAGCTGGTTGAAGATGCCAAGATCAGGGAATACCTTAATGCCAGGTTGGCAAAAGCCAGCCTTTCAAAGATCATCATTGAGAGGACTCTGAAACTTATCACAGTAACAGTTAACACTGCCCGTCCTGGTATAATAATTGGTAAAGGTGGCCAGGAAGTTGATAAGCTTAAGGAAGAATTAAAAAAGATTACGAAAAAAGAGGTTCAGATAAACATTTTTGAAGTAAAACGTCCCGAACTGGATGCTAACATAGTTGCTAACAATATTGCCCGTCAGCTCGAAGGCAAGATCTCATTCCGCCGGGCTATCAAAATGTCAATTGCTTCAACAATGCGCATGGGTGCCGAAGGTATCAAGATCATGATCTCCGGACGTCTCGGAGGTGCAGAAATGGCAAGGCAGGAGTCATACAAGGAGGGGCGTATTCCGCTTCATACACTGAGGGCCGATATTGATTATGCTTTGGCTGAAGCACATACAAAAGTGGGGTTGCTTGGTATCAAAGTATGGATCTGCAACGGTGAAGTTTACGGGAAGAGAGATCTCAGTCCGAATATCGGAGCAAGAAATGCCAAAACAAAAAGCCTTAAAAGGAAAGCAAAAAAATAGAATACTCTAAAGTACATAATTTATAATATATATCAGCAATGTTACAACCGAAAAGGACCAAATTCAGGAGAGCCCAGAAGGGAAGAATGAAAGGCAATGCACAGAGAGGCAACCAGCTGGCATTCGGATCATTTGGTATCAAAGCGCTTGAGGAGCATTGGATAACCGGAAGGCAGATTGAAGCAGCACGTCAGGCAGTTACCCGTCATATGAAACGTGAAGGACAGCTTTGGATAAGAATATTTCCCGATAAACCCATAACCAAAAAACCTGCAGAGGTTCGTATGGGTAAAGGAAAAGGAGCACCTGAGGGTTTTGTTGTACCGGTTACTCCCGGAAGAATCATACTTGAGGCCGAAGGCGTACCATACGAAGTTGCAAAGGAGGCCCTACGCCTTGGAGCACAGAAACTTCCGATAACAACAAAATTTATTGTAAGACGCGATTACGTACAGGAATAATACTTTAGAAACAGATGAAAACTTCAGAGATAAAAGAATTAAGCACTTCAGATCTTCTCGAGAGAATAGATACGGAGAAGAACATGCTCGTTCGATTGAAGCTTAACCATGCAATAACTCCGCTTGATAATCCCAAGAAGCTAAGGGAAGCTAAGCTTACAATTGCACGTCTGCTGACCGAAATGCGCAAAAGAGAATTGAATACCAAATCAAATAGCTAGTTCAGCAATGGAAAGGAATCTTAGAAAAGAACGTATTGGCGTTGTCGTAAGTGCAAAAATGGACAAATCGATAACTGTTGCCGTAAAGAGAAAGGTAAAACACCCTATATACGGCAAGTTTATCAACAAGACAAAGAAGCTGATGGCTCACGATGAGGAGAATACATGCAATGTTGGCGATACAGTACGCATATCGGAGACCAGGCCTCTGAGCAAAAATAAAACCTGGAGATTAATTGAAATAATCGAAAGAGCTAAGTAATCATGATACAGCAGGAAAGCAGATTGACAGTAGCTGATAACTCGGGAGCAAAAGAGGTATTATGCATCAGGGTACTCGGTGGTAGCAAAAAAAGGTATGCCAGCGTTGGCGATAAAATAGTTGTAAGTGTGAAATCCGCACTTCCTTCAGGTGAAGCCAAAAAAGGAACTGTAAGCAAAGCAGTTGTGGTAAGAACCAAAAAAGAGATCCGTCGTGCTGATGGTTCTTATATCAGGTTCGATGATAACGCTGTGGTTCTGCTTAATAATGTGGATGAAGTACGCGGAACACGTATATTCGGACCTGTTGCAAGAGAACTTCGCGATAAATACATGAAGATTGTGTCATTGGCTCCTGAAGTGTTGTAATATATTTAAATAAGCAGCAATGCAAACAAAATTAAAAATAAAAAAGGGTGACCAGGTTATGGTGATAACCGGTGAATCCAAAGGTCAGAAAGGCCGTGTCCTTGAAGTAAACAGGGAGAAGGAGAGAATCCTGGTTGAAGGAGTCAACCTGGTCTCAAAGCATACAAAACCTAATGCTAAATCTCCCCAGGGAGGGATTCTTAAAAAAGAGGCTCCGGTTCATATTTCAAACCTTATGGTGATTGACCCTGCTTCAGGCAACCCTTCAAGGGTTGGCAGGAAACTCAGTGAGAAAAATAAATTAGTGCGTTATTCAAAAAAATCAGGAGAGGAGATCAAGTAATGTATGTACCTGCGCTAAAAACCAAGTATAGTGACGAGATCGTCCCTGCATTAATGAAGGAATTCGGCTACAAGACGATAATGCAGGTCCCGAAGTTGAAAAAGATAGTTATCAACCAGGGTGTAGGACAGGCTATTGCAGACAAGAAGCTGCTTGAGTTCGGTGTTAAGGAAGTGAGCGACATAGCAGGTCAGAAAGCTGTTCAGACCATGTCGTCAAAAGATATTTCAAACTTCAAACTGAGAAAAAATATGCCTATCGGTATAATGGTAACATTGCGCCGTGAGAGGATGTATGAATTTCTCGAGAGATTAATAAGTGTTGCTCTTCCACGTATCCGCGACTTTAAAGGGATCAATTCAAAACTCGACGGACGCGGAAACTATACACTGGGTATTACCGAGCAGATTATTTTCCCTGAGATCGATCTTGATAAGATTGCGAAAATCATGGGTCTGCAGATAACATTCGTAACTTCGGCTGATAATGATGAGGAAGCATTGGCTCTCCTTAAACATTTTGGTTTACCATTTAAAACTTCAAAAAACTAGTTGTATGGCTAAAGAATCGATGATAGCCCGCGAAGTAAAACGCGCTAAAATGGCTCAGAAGTACGCTGCAAAACGAGCTCAGCTCAAAGCTGCTGGCGATTATGTAGGACTCAGCCGCCTTCCAAGAAACTCAAATCCAAACAGGATGCATAACAGGTGCAAAATTACCGGCCGCTCGAGAGGTTATATGAGACAGTTTGGTTTAAGCAGGATTACTTTCAGGGAAATGGCGCTGCAGGGACTTATCCCGGGTATTAAAAAAGCCAGCTGGTAAATTACAGAATAACTAAAACTATTAAATATTTAAAGATGACTGATCCAATTGCAGATTTACTGACCAGAATCAGGAATGCCATTATGGCTGGTCATAAGGTTGTTGAGGCTCCGGCATCCAATCTTAAAAAAGAGGTTGCCAGGATACTTTTTGAAAAAGGCTATATCCTCAGTTATAAGGTTACCATGGGTGATGGTCCGCAGGGAACTCTGAAGATTGCTCTGAAGTATAATCCAAAGAGCAAACAACCTGCCATAAAAGAAATACAGAGAGTCAGCCGCCCGGGTCTGCGCCAGTACACAGGTGTTGAGGAAATGCCGAGGGTTCTTAACGGACTTGGTATTGCTATTATCTCAACATCAAGAGGCCTGATGACCGATAAAGAGGCAAAAAAAGAGAAAATAGGTGGTGAAGTATTATGTTATGTTTACTAATTAAAAGGATAGCTTAATGTCACGAATAGGAAAATTACCTGTAAACCTGCCTAAAGGCGTCACTGTTACTATCAGCGACACTAATATGGTTAGTGTGAAAGGCCCCTTGGGAGAGTTGACTCAGGAAGTCGACAAGGACCTGAAGGTGGAAGTGGTGGGGAACGAGTTAATATTAACTAGGCCATCAGAATCAAAGAATCATAAATCTTTGCACGGTCTTTACCGCGCTTTGATACATAATATGGTTGTAGGGGTATCGGAAGGATACAAAAAGGAACTTGAACTTGTAGGAGTTGGTTACCGGGCTGAAGCAAAAGGGCAAAATCTTGAGATGAGTCTCGGATACTCACATGAAATCAACATTCTCCTTCCCATCGAAGTCAAAGTTGAGACAAAAACCGAAAGAAGAGCTAATCCGATCATAACTCTCAAATGCATTGATAAACAGCTCATCGGACATGTTGCAGCGAAGATCAGATCACTCCGTCCGCCCGAACCATACAAAGGCAAGGGTATTAAGTTTGTCGGAGAACAGCTCAGAAGAAAGGCTGGAAAATCTGCTAGTGTTTAGGGTGTGTAATAAAACTCGGATAGTATTTTTAAGATAAATAGTTAAAAAGAAGACAGAACATTAAGGGTAGATATATAGAGAAATCTATTACACACCCTTAATCTGGTTAAAGAAAAAAATCATGGCCCTAACTAAGTTGGAAAGAAGAACAAGGATCAAATTAAGGATCCGTAAGAAAATAAACGGTACTGCTGAATCACCACGACTGGCAGTTTATCGTAGCAATAAACAGATCTATGTTCAGGTTGTGGACGACCTGAAAGGTGAAACGATCCTGTCGGCAAGCTCTAAAGAAAAAGATATTGCGGCACAGACAGGTATTAAGAAAACAGAACAAGCTAAACTTGTGGGAAAACTTCTTGCTGAAAAGTGTAAAGAGAAAGGGATTGAAAAAGTAGTTTTCGACAGGAGCGGATATAAATATCATGGCAGAGTAAAATCATTGGCTGACGCAGCCCGCGAAGGCGGATTAAAATTTTAATGAATTATGGGAAACGGTATAAGAAAAGTTAAAACCAGCGATCTGGAACTTAAAGACAGGCTTGTAAGCATTCAGAGAGTAACCAAGGTTACCAAAGGAGGTCGTACATTCAGTTTTTCAGCCATTGTCGTTGTTGGTAATGAAGATGGCATTGTAGGACACGGTCTTGGTAAAGCCAGCGAAGTAACCACTGCAATTGCAAAAGGTATCGAAGATGCTAAGAAGAATCTGATAAAAGTGCCTGTTATTAATGGTACAATTCCTCACGAGCAGGTTGCCAAATTCGGTGGTGCTAAGGTATTTATCAAGCCTGCATCTCCCGGTACCGGTGTTAAAGCCGGTGGAGCTATGCGTGCAGTACTGGAAAGTGTCGGAGTACACAATGTGCTCGCAAAGTCTAAAGGTTCATCAAACCCACATAACCTTGTGAAAGCAACATTTGCTGCTCTTCTCGAAATGAGAGACGCATTCTCAATTGCTGAACACAGAGGTGTTGCTATGGATAAAGTTTTTAACGGTTAGTAAAGAAGAGACGATGGCAAAAATTCGTATCACCCAGGTGAAAAGCAAGAACGGTAAACCGGAACGACAGAAAAGAACTCTTGAAGCTCTCGGTATCCGGAAATTAAACCATAGTGTTGAACATGAGGCCACACCCCAGATACTTGGAATGGTAGTAAAGGTAAGACACCTGGTAAAAGTTGAAAATATTTAAGATATAAACCATATTATTATACAAAGTTATGGATTTGAGTAACTTAAGACCTGCTAAAGGATCGGTTAAAAAAGGAAAGCGCTTAGGTCGCGGACAGGGCTCCGGTAAAGGAGGTACGTCCACCAGGGGACATAAGGGGGCTAAATCCCGTTCAGGGTACAGCAAAAAAATCGGATTTGAAGGAGGTCAGATGCCACTTCAGAGGCGTGTTCCAAAATCCGGGTTCAAGAATGTCAACCGCATTGAATATAAAAGTATTAATATCAGCACTCTTCAGTCAATTGCTGAGAAACACAATGTAGAGAAGATTGATCCCGAAGTTCTCATAAAAACAGGATTCATCAACAAGAATGCATTGGTGAAAATTCTGGGTAATGGAGCACTTGATAAAAGGATTGAAGTCCATGCCCATGCATTCAGCAAATCAGCGAAAGAAGCAATTGAGGCAAAACATGGAACCGTTGTAATACTGTAATTTCATGAGACTGATTCAGACTATAAAAAATATCTTTAAGATAGAAGATCTTCGGGCAAGACTTATCTATACTTTCAGTATCATTTTATTGTACAGGCTTGGTAAATATGTTTCATTACCGGGAGTTGATCCATCACAGTTGTCTGGCCTTCAGAATCAGACATCTTCAGGTATAATGGGACTGCTCGATATGTTTTCGGGAGGGGCTTTTTCACAGGCATCAATATTCGCTCTCGGGATCATGCCTTATATCTCTGCATCGATTGTTGTGCAGTTGCTGGGTATTGTTTTCCCTTATTTTCAGAAACTTCAGAAGGAAGGTGAAAGCGGAAGACGAAAAATGAATCAGTATACAAGGTATCTTACCGTAGCAATTCTTATTCTTCAGGCTCCCACTTATCTTGTTAACCTGCACGCACAGCTTCCATCAACAGCATTTATTTTAACCGGAACATTCTTTACAATATCATCGGTAATTATTCTGACAGCCGGGACAATGTTCGTAATGTGGCTGGGTGAAAGAATTACCGATAAAGGAATTGGAAACGGTATATCGCTCATTATAATGATTGGTATCATTGCCCGTCTGCCGGCTAACTTCATATTTGAAGCCGGAGCAAGAATGAATGGAGCAGGTGGGGCAGTAGCCATTATAGTTGAACTTGTATTTATGTTCGTTGTCGTACTGGGTACTATTCTCCTCGTACAGGGAACCCGCAGGGTACCGGTACAGTATGCCAGGAGAATTGTTGGAAATAAGCAATATGGAGGTGTAAGGCAGTATATTCCTCTCAAGGTAAATGCTGCAGGTGTTATGCCGATAATATTCGCCCAGGCAATAATGATGCTTCCTATTATAATTGCAGGATATTCCGATTCAGGATCAGGATTGGTTGTTGCCTTCACAAACATGTATGGATTCTCGTACAATCTGGTAACGGGGATTCTTATAATTCTGTTCACCTATTTTTATACAGCAATCACTATTAATCCGGTTCAGATGGCTGAGGATATGAAGAAAAACGGAGGTTTCATCCCCGGTATCAAACCCGGAAGGAAAACAGTTGAATTCCTTGATTCCATTATGTCGAAGATAACATTACCGGGATCAGTCTTCCTGGCTATTGTTGCCATATTACCTGCAATTGCGGTTCAGGCTGGCATCACTCCTCAGTTCGCACAGTTTTTCGGCGGAACAACGCTTCTCATTCTTGTCGGAGTAGTGCTCGACACTCTTCAACAGATTGAAAGCCATTTGCTTATGCGTCATTATGATGGTTTGATGAAATCAGGCCGGATCAAAGGAAGAACCGGAACTGTTTAGTCAATTTAAATATTTACGTTCTTTGATGTTGTATTGTAAGACTGATGAAGAGGTCGGGTTTCTGAGAGAGAGCAATCAGCTGGTGTCTCGCACACTTGGTGAGATTGCTGCATTGATCAGCCCCGGGATTACCACTCTCTATCTTGATAAAATTGCCGAAGAATACATCCGTGATAATGGAGCAGTTCCGGGGTTCAAGGGATATGGTGGTTTTCCTGGTACACTCTGTACATCTGTCAACGACGAAGTGGTTCATGGAATACCGTCTGAGTATATTCTGAAAGAAGGAGACATTATATCAGTCGACTGCGGAGTAATTCTTAACGGATGGTATGGCGACAGTGCTTATACATTTGCAGTTGGTGAGATAAAAGAAGAGGTACAACGTCTTCTCGATTACACCAAAGCATCTCTGGAAGAGGGAGTAAGAGAAGCTGTTGCAGGTAACAGGGTAGGAGATATCTCTTTTGCAGTTCAGTCTAAAGCAGAAAGCGGAGGCTATTCCGTGGTTAGAGAACTTGTTGGCCATGGTTTGGGAAAAAAACTCCACGAGCCACCTGAAGTGGCTAACTGGGGAAAGAAAGGAACAGGTCCAAAAATGGACAAGGGGCTTGTTATCTGCATAGAACCAATGATCAACGCAGGGAAGAAAGAGACCTGGCAGATGAGTGATGGATGGACCATTAGAACCGCAGATGGCAAACCTTCAGCACATTTTGAATATGCCGTTGCAGTTGACAGAGGAAAAGCAGATATACTAACCACGTTTGAATATATTGAGAAGGTTTTAAATAAAAAGTGAATATATGGCTAAACAATCTTCAATAGAGCAGGACGGCACTATCATCGAAGCCCTTTCAAATGCTATGTTCAGGGTGGAGCTCGAAAACGGACATGTGATAACAGCACATATCTCGGGCAAAATGAGAATGCATTATATAAAAATATTGCCCGGCGATAAAGTGAAGGTTGAAATGTCACCGTATGATTTAACAAAAGGCAGGATAACATTCAGGTATAAATAAGAAATATTAAGGTAATGAAAGTAAGAGCATCTGTAAAAAAGCGCAGCGCCGACTGTAAGATAGTCAGAAGGAAAGGACGCATTTACGTTATTAACAAGAAAAATCCCAAGTTCAAACAGAGACAGGGATAATTTTAACTAATTTTGCACATTATTTAAGAAAAGGATTATATGGCACGTATTGTTGGTGTAGATTTACCAAGAAACAAAAGAGGCGAAGTAGGACTGACTTACATCTATGGAGTAGGCAGAAGTATCGCACAGAGAGTACTTGATGAGGCTGGTGTTGACAGGAACGCTAAAGTTCAGGACTGGACTGATGAGCAGATCAACTCCATCCGAAGGATTCTGAACGATAATTATAAGCTCGAAGGTGAACTCAGGTCTGAGACACAATTGAATATCAAAAGGCTTATGGATATCGGTTGTTACCGTGGTGTACGTCACAGGATAGGTCTTCCTGTAAGAGGACAGAGCACGAAGAATAATGCCAGAACCCGTAAGGGAAGAAAGAAAACCGTTGCAAACAAGAAAAAAGCTACTAAATAATTAGAATATGGCAAAGAAGACCGGAGCATTAAAAAAGAGAGTCGTTAAAGTTGAGTCCTCAGGGCAGGCGCATGTTCATTCATCGTTCAATAACATAATCGTTACACTGACAAACAATTCGGGTCAGGTAATATCATGGGCATCTGCCGGAAAGATGGGATTCAAAGGTTCCAAGAAAAATACTCCTTATGCAGCTCAGATGGCATCTGAGGAATGTGGTAAAGTGGCATATGACCTTGGCCTGAGAAAAGTTAAGGTTTACGTTAAAGGCCCTGGTTCAGGTCGTGAATCGGCTATCAGGTCCTTAAGCAATTCCGGGATTGAAGTTACAGAAATAGTAGACGTAACTCCGATGCCTCATAATGGTTGCCGTGCCCCCGGAAGAAGAAGAGTGTAAGTGATTACGGAATTCGGATTTACGATTGCGGATTTAAAATCCGAAATCAAAAATCCGCAATCCGAAATATTAAATAAGTAATTAAGTTCAAATCATTATAAACGATGGCAAGATATACCGGACCAAAAACAAGAATAGCAAGAAAATTCGGTGAACCAATTTTCGGACCCGATAAAGTTCTGGAGAGGAAGAATTTTCCTCCCGGCCAGCATGGAATGAACAAGAAGAGAAAGAAGACTTCGGAATACGGTGTTCAGCTGAGGGAAAAACAGAAAGCGAAGTATACATATGGAATGCTTGAACGTCAGTTCCGCAATACTTTCGAGAAAGCATCCAGAAGTAAGGGTGTTACAGGTGAGGTACTTTTACAGCTGCTCGAATCACGTCTTGATAATGTAGTTTACCGTCTGGGAATAGCCCCTACAAGGTCAGCAGCACGTCAGATTGTATCACATCGTCATATTACCGTGAACGGATCAGTTGTGAATGTTCCCTCCTGCCAGCTTAAGCCCGGAGATATTATCGGAGTCCGTGAAAAATCAAAATCTCTTGAGACTATAATTGATTCACTGACATCCAAAAAATACAGCAAACTCTCATGGCTCGAATGGGATGACACACAGATGGCAGGCAAATTCATGAATGTGCCTGAACGTACTGATATTCCTGAAAATATTAAGGAACAGCTTATAGTTGAATTGTATTCTAAATAATAATCTAAGATAAATCCTATGGCCATTTTATCATTCCAGAAGCCTGATAAAGTACTAATGCTGGAAGCGGACAACAAACGCGGAAAATTTGAATTCCGTCCGCTTGAACCTGGCTATGGTATTACTGTGGGCAATGCACTGAGAAGGATTCTTCTCTCTTCACTTGAAGGTTTTGCCATAACAACGGTTAAGATCGAAGGCATAGACCATGAGTTCTCTACCATAACTGGTGTAATGGAGGATGTGACTGAGATAATTCTCAACCTCAAACAGGTCCGTTTCAGAAGAATTGTTGAAGAAGTTGATCATGAGAAGGTAAGCATAAAAATAAGCGGACAGGAGATTTTTAAAGCCGGTAACCTGAATAATTCACTCAGCAGTTACGAAGTTCTGAACCCCGATCTGGTTCTCTTCAGAATGGAATCTGATGTAAAACTGCAGATGGAAATCACAGTCAATAAAGGAAGAGGTTATGTACCTGCTGAAGAAAACGAACCTGTTGACAGTGAGTTCGGTCTTATAGCCATCGACGCTATATTTACTCCTATTCGAAATGTGAAATACTCAGTTGAGAATTATCGCGTTGAACAGAAAACAGACTACGAAAAGCTTCTGCTTGAGATAGAAACAGATGGGTCTATTCATCCAAAAGATGCACTCAAGGAAGCTGCTAAAATTCTCATCTACCACTTTATGCTCTTCTCCGATGAGAAGATCACCCTCGATTCAGACGAGAAAATGGCTAATGAGGAGTTCGATGAGGAGGTGTTGCACATGAGACAATTGCTCAAAACAAAACTGGTCGATCTCGACCTTTCAGTAAGAGCTCTTAACTGTCTTAAGGCTGCTGAAGTTGAAACCCTTGGAGACCTTGTCAAATTCAATAAAAATGACCTCCTGAAGTTCAGGAACTTTGGAAAGAAATCACTTACAGAGCTTGATGAACTGCTTGATACCATGAGCCTTTCATTTGGCATGGATGTAAGTAAATATAAGTTAGAGAAAGATTAATTGAAAACTGGTTAAGGAAATATAGAAATGCGACATTCAAGAGTTATTAACCATTTGGGAAGAACAAGTTCTCACAGGAAAGCGATGCTTGCAAACATGGCTACATCACTGATCCTTCATAAAAGGATTGCAACCACAACTGCAAAAGCCAAAGCGCTTCGGACCTATGTTGAGCCACTTATTACCAAATCGAAGGAAGATTCAACACACTCAAGACGGGTGGTATTCAGTTATCTGAAGGATAAGGAGGCAGTGGCCGAACTGTTCAGGGAAATTTCACCCAAAGTAAGTGAACGCCCGGGAGGATATACCAGGATACTCAAAACCGGAAACAGGATTGGTGATAATGCAGATATGTGCATCCTTGAGCTTGTTGATTACAATGAAGCCATGCTTGGAGGCGGTGAAGCAGCAGGAAAGGCAAAAAGCACCAGAAGAAGAAGGGCACCTAAGAAGAAGGAAGAAGAAGCGGTTGAAGCTAAAGCACCTAAAGCAGCAAAAGTAAAAGCTGAAAAACCAGAGACAACGGTTGAGAAGACAGAAAAAGCTGATAGTGGTTCAGTTGCTGAAGAATAGTAAGATATTTTAAAGAATTTTTAAACATCAGGGATAAATCATAAAGATTTTATCCCTTTTTTCTTATATTGCATAATTGTTTAATACTAAATTAAAAATCTATGGGTCAAATAGTTAGTGTTCATGCTCGTGAGATTCTTGATTCCCGCGGCAATCCTACAATCGAAGTTGATGTAATGACAACAAGTGGTTATTTTGGTCGTGCTGCGGTTCCGTCAGGCGCATCCACAGGAGAAAATGAAGCTCTTGAATTGCGTGATGGTGATAAAAACCGTTACCTGGGCAAAGGAGTTCTTAAAGCTGTTCATAATGTAAATAACGTTATTGCTGAAGAGGTTATCGGAATGGATGTAACCGATCAGGCAGGGATTGATAAGAAAATGATTGATCTCGATGCTACGAAAACAAAAAGTAACCTGGGTGCAAATGCTATCCTTGGGGTCTCCCTGGCAGTTGCAAAGGCGGCAGCTTCATATCATGGCTTACCACTATTCCGCTATATAGGAGGAACCAGTGCTGTAACTCTTCCTGTACCTATGATGAACATAATCAACGGAGGATCCCACTCTGATGCCCCGATTGCATTCCAGGAATTTATGATCAGACCCATTGGCGCTGCATCTTTTAAGGAAGGATTGCGTATGGGTACCGAAGTATTCCATTCACTTAAAAAAGTTCTCAAAGAGCGCGGATTGAGCACTGCGGTAGGTGATGAAGGTGGCTTTGCTCCAAAACTTGAAGGTACGGAAGATGCACTTGAAACTATAATTAAAGCGATAAATGCTGCCGGATATAAAGCAGGTTCAGATATTACTATAGGACTCGACTGCGCTGCCTCTGAATTCTACAAGGACGGACTGTATAATTACTCAAAATTCGAAGGACCCAAAGGAGCCAGAAAAACATCAAAAGAACAGGTCGATTTCATTGAACAGCTTGTAAATAAATATCCTATCGATTCAGTGGAAGACGGTATGGCTGAAGGTGACTGGGATGGATGGAAAATGCTGACAGACAGAATTGGTAAAAAGTGCCAGATAGTTGGAGATGATGTTTTTGTTACAAATGTGGAATACCTGAAAAAAGGAATTGATATGGGATGTGCCAACTCGATCCTGATCAAGGTGAACCAGATAGGCAGCCTTACAGAAACTCTTGCAGCAATTGAAATGGCTCACAGGGCAGGATATACAACAGTTACATCCCACCGTTCAGGTGAAACTGAAGATTCTACTATAGCTGATATAGCTGTGGCTACCAACTCAGGCCAGATAAAAACAGGTTCAGCAAGCCGGACCGACAGGATTTGTAAGTACAACCAGCTTCTCAGAATTGAAGAAACACTTGGAGACCTGGCCGTTTACGGTTATAAGAAATAGGTAAGTGCCACGCCATGGCGTGGCACTACACGCATTATATGAATTTGTAGGGTCATGCCATGGCATGACCCTACTTTAATATTATATCCCGTCTTATTTTCCGACGTTATTAACAATTGTTGATAACTATTGTTTATATCAGGTTTACAACAAGGAGTGTAAATCTATTGTTTTTTTGTATTCCAGATGTAAATTTGATTCATCAGGTGAGCGATAAAAGACTGCTCGAAAGATGTGGAGAAGGAAAAGGTAACTTAATTGAAACAAGATCCTTCTCGGTCAGACCCTCGGGTCTGCACACCAGGAGAGCCAAAGTCTGAACTGAGGGGCTCCGCGCCCCCGATGTTCAGAAGATCACCGAAGATCGGAAACGTTCTTTCAGCGATTGAGTCACAGGGCTTCAGAAAATGAAGGGCTTCGGTCAATGGTTATCTGAAACTGATGCCACTTCCTTCGGGAAGCGTGCAAAAGAGCCTGAATGACACTTTGTCCCGGAAGTCCCTCCGTAAGGCGGGATAAAAGGACAGCCGGAAGGTTTTGTTGTAACAGACTTTACCTGAAAGCCATGGGTTGCAGACTGATCTAGCATCATGCTCAGCAGCCGGTCAGAATAACAGTAATCTGACATCGTAAGCAGCTTCGGTTGTAAACGGTGGATGGGAACTACTCCTAGCGATTAGTTCCCATTATTGTTTTATATATATCTCATTATTACCTCTTTTTAACACTCCCGTCAAAAAAGTATGACCATATTGAATATCTTTGCATTTCATTTGGACCAATTATCATAATGGCATATTCAGGACTCGCAGATTTTATAAAAATGCTTGAGAAGGGAAATGAGCTGATTAGCATTGATCAGTTTGTTAATCCCTTGCTGGAGATCACCGAAATAACTGACCGCATTTCAAAACAGAATGGCAAGGCATTGCTCTTCAGGGATACCGGTACCAGATTTCCACTTCTTATTAATGCCTATGGCTCGGAAAGGAGGATGTTGCTGGCTTTAGGCAGGGGAAATTTCGATGAAGCCGGTGCCGAGATTGAATATATCTTTAACAGGATGTCCGATAATCAGGGCTCTCTGATAAATAAAATGCTTCTGCTCCCTGATCTTATTAAAATGGCAGGGGTAATGCCCTCAAAATCACGAAAAAAGGGAGTCTGTCAGGAGGTGATCAATATGAATCCTGATCTGAGTATCCTTCCGGTTCTGAAATGCTGGCCTCACGACGGAGGAAGATTTATAACCCTTCCTATGGTACATACCGTACATCCTGAAACAGGGAAGTCAAATGTGGGGATGTACAGGATGCAGGTGCTTGACAATAGTACTACCGCCATGCACTGGCAGCGCCATAAAACAGGAGCAAATCATTTCGAAGCCTGGAAAAAATTAAACAGGAAAATGCCGGTTTCTGTTGCTCTGGGTGGTGATCCGGTGTACGCCTATTCAGCTACTGCGCCTCTTCCTGAAAATATCAATGAATATATACTTGCAGGATTTCTCAGAAAGAAAAAAGTCAGGCTCGTTAAATGCATAACAAACGATCTGTATGTACCTTCCGGTGCTGATATAATACTCGAAGGCTATGTTGATCCGGCAGATGAACTTGTATGGGAAGGACCATTTGGCGATCATACCGGATTCTACTCTCTGGCCGACTGGTATCCGAAATTTCATTTAACCTGCATAACTTATTCCGGAAAAGCAGTCTATCCGGCAACAATTGTCGGAATACCTCCGCAGGAGGACGCATGGCTGGCCAGGGCTACCGAGAGGATCTTTCTGGCTCCGGTAAAAATGACTCTCCAGCCGGAAATTGAAGATTTCCATCTTCCTGAACCGGGAGTTGCCCATAACCTGATGATTGTGAAAATCAGAAAAAGTTATCCGGGACAGGGAATGAAGGTTTTAAGCTCCCTTTTTGGCACAGGGCAGATGATGTTTACCAAATACCTTGTGGCAGTAAGCGGCGATATTGATATCAGGAATTACATGGAGCTTTTTATCCACGTATTTAATAATACTGATTTCAGTAAGGATCTCTTATTTTTCAGGGGACCTCTTGATGTTCTTGACCACGCTTCTGATGCATTTTCTTTTGGAGGCAAACTGGGCGTTGATGCTACTGTTAAAATGACTGAAGAGTCCCTGGGCAGGAAGAAAAATCATCCTGCGCGATATTCAGATCTGTTTCCCGGAATTAAAGATTTTCTGGAGAATAGTACTATTTATAAATATAACCTTGATCTTTTAAGGAATGATATACCTCTTTTAATACTTTCAGTGGACAGGACCCGGGATGCGGATATAATTCAGAAAGTAACAACGCTTCAGGGTTCTGACAGATTATCAGAGTTTTTCAGGATTATACTTGTTGTCGACCATACAGTTGACACCGGCGATCTTTTTACTGTGGCATGGCAGGTTCTTGGTAATTCCGATCCTCAGAGGGATCATTTATTTATTTCCGACTCTTCTGTGTTGATAGATGGTACTATAAAAGCTTTCAGAAAAGGAGGTTTTCCAAGGAAGTGGCCGAACATAGTATGTTCAGATAATGAAACAATTGCTTCTGTAGATCAAAAATGGAACAGCCTCGGGTTAGGGCAGTTTATACCTTCTCCTTCTATTAAATTCAGGACTTTGTCACGTATCGGGAAAGATGAAATATCCATGCTATCCGATTGATTATTATTTTGGGTAACTTTATATAAATAGCCTATTTTTGCATTATCTGATGTGGTGTCTTTTGTTTACATATTATTTAAGTAACGTTATTTATGATTGCTTTGAATTCACAGGAATTCAGAGCGGGAATCTTACTCATTCAGTCGAATCCGGGAACAGGATTTTTATTTATGGGGCAGTGGTTCTCCTGGTTGCTATGGGTAGTATGTTTTTTGTCATATCTCTTGTCAATAAACTGGCTATAATCAGGAAGCTTCTAAGGGATAAAGAGATGGCCCTCGATTTAATTGCCCGGCAGAATGAAGAGCTGGAATCGAGAGAAAAGAGCATTACCGATGGTCTTATTTATGCGCAGCGGATACAGGAGGCCAGGTTGCCATCAGAAGAGTTTCTCAGGAATTATTTTCCTTCATCTTTCATTTTTTTTAAACCAAAAGATATTGTCAGCGGCGATTTCTACTGGATAGAAGAGTATGGTGACAGGCTCTTTGTGGTTGCTGCCGATTGCACAGGACATGGAGTATCAGGCGCCCTGATGTCGATGATTGGCATGGAGTTAATTGAAAAGGCAATTTTAGAGGATCATATCATAATACCATCCCACATCCTGGCTGCAATGAATGTTGCTCTTGAAAAGACATTCAGCAGGAAGAAGAACATTGGAACTATAATAAGGGATGGCATGGATATAGGAATATGTCTCATTGATAAAGGCAGACAAAAGATTTTCTACTCCGGAGCATTTATTCCACTTTATCTCTTGCGAAGCAATAGCCTGAACCAGATCAATGGCGATAAAATATTAATAGGAATGAATCCTGACAGGATTCTTTATACCGATCATGAGATTGATATTCAGGAAGATGACATGTTATATATGTTCTCAGATGGATATGTTGACCAGTTTGGAGGGAAGGATAACAAAAAATTCATGTATCGCAGGCTAAGGTATCTGCTTCTCACAATCCACCGGTTTGATGTTCTGGATCAGAAATTAATACTCGAAGAGAATCTGAGAACATGGATGGGAACAAACACCCAGGTGGATGATATGTTGATCATTGGGTTTAGACCTCTTGAAAAGGCTAAATGACCTGCTTGATCTTTTCAACCAGGTGAACAGGCTGGAATGGCTTGCTGATATAATCGTCCGCACCTGCCGAAAGGCACTTCTCCTTATCGCCAATCATAGCATTTGCAGTAATAGCAATAATCGGAACATGAGAATTTGTGGTAGCCTCAAGAGCTCTTATTTTTTCCTGAGTTCTGACATTTAGTGCGGAAGCAAATTCCAGTTTGATATAATTATAACCAGGATGGTAATCAGGATTGCCTTTTTGATTTGCCAATGCGGCACCTCGGCAATACTTGAGAATTATCAGATATAAGTCTTCATGTTCCCTGGCCATCTGTAAGGGCATTGATGTTATGCGTTAGACCTGAGATGCCCCGGTATTTAGCTGGTAAATATTGTGAGTTAACCCGACAGAGTTTCTAACTGTTAAAAAACAGGCAGGATATATAATAAGACCTTCAACAGGCTCTGAAAGAGCCATACTTTAATAACCCCCGGTGAAACCGGGGGTCTATCGTAACTATCATAATTTCAGCTCTGAAGGAGCTGAATTTGTCAGGGAAAAAACCTTTCATCTATTTTCAGGCCCGACTCTTCAATAAGCCGTCTGTACTCCTGTTCAAATGTATGCTTTTTATGATGCTCCTGTTGATTCTTTACATAGTCAACCAACCTCTCCAGGTCTCTGTATGAGCATGTAAACGAACCATAACCATCGGACCAACCTTTGAATAGTGGGAAAAGATCATCCCTTTTCATCCAAATCGAAGTTGATACTTTTAGCTCCTTCAGAAAATCTGCAGGTGCAATCGAGGCATGCATATCAGTGAGCATATGAAAATGGTTTTCCACGCCATTTATCCAGTATAAATGGCTGTTTTTATTTTTTACAATGCCTGAAATATAAGAATAAAGCTGACCCACATGATCTTGATTAATCACAGGGAGACTATCCTTAGTTCTTATAACAAGATGATAAAGATGTTGGCGATAACTTGACATGGTTTTAAATTTTAGAGTTAAACAGCGAGAGTGTACTAATTTACTGAATTTTCCACAATATTAAACCCATTCAGGGTTTAAAATCATTTGTTTAGCCTTTCCCCCGGTTTCACCGGGGGTTATTAAAATAATGCCACTGCGTGGCATTATCCATTAGAAAAGTGGTGCTTCTCCCCAGCGAACCCGACTCTGTCAACAATACCCAAAACAGTCAATTAAGCCTCGTCACCGACACAGTCATTGTGGATATGATCGACCTGTGTCAACGTATCTGACTGCCTGAATAGCGATATACCTTGATAGGCTTTGACTCGCTGTATCGAATACAAACCACAGGAAATAGGTGTTAGTGCGGTAAAAATCAACTTTATGATTTCTTTATCATTCTTATTCAGTATGTTAGAAAATAGAACCGCACTAATGTTGTGAAGCGTCACAAGTCAGGACATATTTTCAGCTCTTTGTGATCTTTGCGTCTTGCCTTTGCGCCCTCTGCGGTTAATGGATTTAGATTTTTCAACAGCCCCGACGACATCTATTTTACTGTAAGAACCTTCCTGGAGGAAACAGGCTCTCCATTCAGATTTACTCCCTGAAGGGTCACTTCATACGAACCAACACCGTCTGATGTCCAAAATTCTACAGATGCTTTATTTTTGCCGGATGATTTTACAGCTGGGTTCCAGTAAAGAGTATTCCTGAAATCGGGTATTCTCGCCTTTTTTTCTAATTCTGAAGAATAATCAGGAGATGAGAAAGATACAACGGGATCAATAACCCTGTATTTCCGCCTGACAGCATTTTCAGGAAGCTCAATTCCGCTGAAATCTCCTGCCACAGTTATGATGTTGACAATTCCAAAGAAAATATAATCCCCAACCAGATAGAGATCCTTGATAACATCTATTTTTTCCACGGTTTCAGGATCAATAGCGGCTATAACTGCAGGATCATTTATCACCACTCCGTCAGAAAAAAGAACGGGGGGTTTTTCATAGATCCTGTTGCTCGCAGGATCAGCAACAGTCATAGAGTACGTATTCCTTTTTCTTTTCAACTGGACGCCTGGAGTAAGTTCAAAGAACACCTCCTCCATTAAAGGAAGTAGTATGTAATCATTCATCGTTAATTCAATATCAGGCTTTCCATAAAACCTTTTTGGTGGGTTTGATTTTAAAGTCTGATTATTGGTATCAACAAATTTATTTGTTCCGTAGATCTTACTTATCTGGTAATTGACACCCCATTTTGAAATGAAACCTGGCAGTGTCAATGATGAAGTATCAGCGTTTCCTGAATTTTGAAAATATCCTGCAGCAAATGGTGATTCGATAATGATTGAACTTTTAATATCCGGATCTTCAGGTTGGATTATCATGTCCATTAGTTCATTGCTTACGGGAAGGGTAAACCTGAATGATCCGGTACTATCTGTCCTGGAATACTGAAAAGTTGCTGTTTTACCTGGTATTGAGAGAAAGACATTCTTCCCTCTTACAGGAACACGGGTGGCTTTCTCAGTCAGCTTCCCCTTAACAAGATGAAAATCCTGTTCTGCCGGATAATCCAGTAATGGAAATTTACCTGAAATCACAGAATGCCAATCGATCCAGTTGCTTTTAGCTTTCAGAAGAAACCTGTTAAGAGTATCAACCGGAATATCCTTAATATTGCGATTTCTGATAGCTTCCGGAAGAGGTCCGAATTCAGTCCCAAAAATAATATAATCAGCAATATCAGGCATGCTTATCCTTCCTGTAGCCGGAACCACAGATATACTAAAACATTGGGATGGAACAGATTCAGCATTATCAGTACCAATTGTAAGGCTGACTCTATCCCTTGTTTTGAATGTGTCAGCTGAACTTAACTTTGGATATCCTGTCTCATTCAAAGGAGTGTAAAATAACTTCTCAAGCACAGGTTCCAGATTATCATTAAAAATAACCAACTGGTTTATTCCTGGAATAAACACATCAGCCATCAGGTGAGTTATAACCCTATCCGATTTCAGGTCAATTTTCTTTACCAGGTTTACAACTCCATGTGTCTGCACCAACAGGTAACATATATTATCGCTGGAAGCCCTGAAGCTTACATCTGTTTCTAAAGTCAATTCTGTTATTCCATCCTCAGATTTGTTGATTTTCATTTCAACTCCTGAGTTATATTTTAATAATGTATTAGAATTATTTACATTTTCATCTCTGATGCCATAAGGCTCAGGTCTGCCCGTAAGAATCCTTTCACTTAATGCATTATAAATAGTTATTTCCCTGACAAAGCAATTATATGGCAGAAAATTTTTCATCCAGTTTGTATAAGCCCTTATGACATACCGGCCGGTGGATAAAGTATCGGGCAACAGAATATGATCAGGTCCCACTCCATCATTAAGCCTGATCCTTTTAACTATAACCTGGTGGTTATCGGAATTAACAAGTTCAAGGTAGGCTAATGAACTGTGATCTGATAGTTTATTCTTTTGTCTGTCAAATAGATAAACAGAGAACCATAAATCTTCACCTGCCATGTATTTATCTCTGTCGGTATGAATATAGATCTCTTCACGTGGAACTGATTCACAATACCTTCTGAATTTCTCCTTTATAATATCTTCAGGGGAATTGGCAGACTGCCCATGCATCTTAAACATGAATAGAAGAAAAATAAAAGGAAGCCAGAGTCTGTTCATCACCGATTCAGTTTATCATCATCCCAGAATGTAGGCCTTATAGTGGTTCCCCTCACCGTGCAGTCGGCACAACCTTTTTTATCAGTGAGAATCTTGTAGGGAGGCATATCCATGGAGCCGTCGATGATAACCCAAACAGACGTACCAAGATATGGTATAGGTTGCCATGGTGGAATAGTATCTACAGGACAGTTTATATAAAGATTGACAAGACCTGAGAAAGACTCTTCAATAAAGATCCTTCTGGTCCTTTTGGCTGAGACGCTGAAATAGCCAAGAACCTTTTCAGAGGGATTTTCGTTACAGTAAATATTACCCTGAACTGAAGACGGAGTGATATCATACAAAGTTCCTGTCTGCTCTGACATCAGTTGCATTTTATCCCAATAAATAAATTCCTCTTCACTCAGTGAGTACTGATTTACAAGTAGGCTATACTTATCTTCGAGCCTGTCGGTTTTATCCGACACAAAGTTTAAAAGAAACCGGCTGATTGAATTTGCACTTAACAGACTTGTGTTCTTTATAATGATCTGGCTCGATTTATTTGATGTCCAACAGATCTTATTGGGAACATCATAAGGAAGCCTGATCTCCCATGTCTCTGTATAATCCCATCGGTAATAGTTGCATTTATTACTATCATCATGTGTATCAATTAAGATCCGGCATCCTTCCTTTGCAGTTCTCTGTTCAGTTTCTGCCTCAATCAATATCCTCTCCCAGTACAGGTTATCTATCTCAGGTACTGGTTTGAGTTCCATGGGGATAGATTCATAAGTATAATTATTTGGAAATTTCCCGTTGCTGTTCACCCTCAGGGTATATTTCCTGCCGACAACTCCCCTGAAATTCAAAGAATCTGTTATATAATTACCATTACCTGATTCTTTCAGTAACCATGAGTTGTCGAGGTCATCTGAGATGCTTACAATGCATCCGGCTACAGGTTTAACCAGATTCTTCTTATCAATTGATGATGATTTGGTCAGCCTTATCCTGTTTGTCTCAAGTTGGTCAGTTATCATGCCTTCCACAACAAGCAACTCCCTGCTTTCATCAATCTCTGGCATGAATTTGGTTATACATCCCGATGCAGAAAGAATAATTAACAGCAACATGAGTGACTTGTATAATATCATCTTGTTAAAATTAATCTACTTACTTTAATCATGTATAACATTAAATTTATTCATCTCTGATTAAGTATATCATCATCCCAAAAGGGTGGCTTAATATTTGTACCCCTCGTTGTGCAATCAGCACAAAACTTCTTGTCGGTATATATTATAAACGGTGGTATATTCCATCTGTGGTCAATGATAATCCAGACATTTGTACCGAGTGTTGGAACAGGATCCTCTAATGGAATGGGGGGGCTAATTGGACAGTCGTTATAAAGCTGAACCATACCTGATAAAGAAGTTGCAATAAAGATCCTCCTGGAGGTTTTTGCCGAAACACTGAAATAACCAAGCACTTTCTCAGTAGGGTCTTCAACACAATAAATGTTACCCGGTACAGAAATAGGGATATTATCATAAAGTGTACCTGAATGCTCAGTAAGCCTTTGCATTTTATCCCAGTATTCATACTCTTCCTCATTAATCGAATATTGGTTAACTATAATGCTATACTTTTCCTTAAGCCTGTCAGTTGCAGGTGATATAAAATTAATCGGGAACCGACTGACAGAAGCTTCGCTAAGCAGTGATGTGTTTTTTATTAAAATCGAACCTGACTCGTTGGTTACCCAGCATACTCTGTTGGGAACGATAAAAGGCAGGATAAGTTCCCAGGTCTCAGTGAAATCCCATCTGAAAAACTTACACTCCCGTTTATCATCGTGTGCATCAAGAAATATTTCACAACCTTCCTTGGGAGCATGCCTGTCATCCCCCTCTTCTATCAAAAACTTTTCCCAGAAAAGGTTATCGATAGGAGGCACTGGTTTAAGCTCCATTGGCAACGATTCATATGAATAGTTATTCAGCACACTACTATGAGACTGTATCTGTAATTTATATTTCCTCCCTGTCACTCCTCTGAAATTAAGTGAATCGGTTATATAGTAGCCATTGCCCTTCTCTTTCAGTGACCATGAATTATCAAGATCATCAATAATGCTGACAGTGCAACCCAGCAACGGTTTTATATTGGATTTCTTACCAAAAGGCAATGATTTGGTCAACCTGATAGTGTTAGTTTCCTGCTGATCTGTCAGAAGGCCTTCAACAACCAGAAGCTCCATTTTCTCATCTAAATCAGGCATGAATTTGGTGATACATCCTGAAACCGGAAGAAAGATTGCGTATAATATGATTAGCCTGATTAATTTCACTTATTAAAAATCAAAACTGTATGTAATCGATGGAATAGCTTTTGCAAAAACAGATAACTTATACCCGTTAATAACATTTCCCTCTTTTCTGAAGTAAACTGAGTATACATTTTCCCGTCCGAGAATATTATAAACAGAAAAGGTCCAGCTGGGATGGGCAATGCGCCTCGATTTAAGGTTACCGTTATAACGAAGTGCAAGATCGAGTCGTGAATAATCAGGAAGTCTGTATTTATTTCTGTCTGAATAATGAATAAGCATCTGATTTCTTACTGAGTAAGTTGCCACAGGATAAGTTATCGGGCGTCCCGTGCTATAAGTATAGTTTGCAGAAAAACTCATCCGTCTTGAAAACAGATAGTTAAATGTAGCAGTAATGTCATTTGGCTTGTCATAATTTGCAGGAAACCATTCTCCTTCGTTGATTATTTCATCACTCATTTTGCCTGTACTTCTGAGTAATGCCCTTGAATAAGTATAACCTAAACTCCACAGGAATCTGCCTTCCTGTTTTTTTACCATCATTTCTATGCCGTAAGATTTTCCTTCAACGGCGACAAGGTCTTTTTCAATGGTACTGTTCATAACAAGTCTTGTGCCTGCCTTGTAATCAACAACGTTTCTTATTCTTTTATAATAAATTTCAGCAGAAGCTTCAATACCCTTGAACAGGCTCTGGTAAAAACCTGCCGCATACTGATCGCCTGACTCCGGTTTAAGATAATAATCACTTAACTTCCATGTATCTGATGGTGAGATTGAAGTTGAATTGGTCAGCAGGTGGATGTATTGCCTGGTCCGGTTATAATTAATCTTCAGGGAGCTTTTTGAAGAAATCCTGAAATTAAGGGAGAGTCTTATTTCAGGTCCCCCATAGGTCTGATATACATCGTTTGAGGCGAAATACATTGTATCAATAACCGTTGAAGTGCTCCGCGGGAAGGATGGTTCATAAATCAAAACTTCCTTCGGTCCCGATGTGAAATATGCAGAAAATCTCAGTCCGGCATTTATTGAGAAATAATCATTTACTATAAACTTGTCATCAATATAAACTCCTGATTCAAGGGAATTTTCCATGCCTATAGTGACAGGTTTTACAAGTGATGAATCACCCTGGGGCAGATAGCTGCCCGGCAGAACTGAATAACGTGTATGGTCAGTGCCGAAATTAATTTCATTTCTTCCCTGATACCAGTTGAAATCAGCTTTAAGCCCTGTACTGTTTATGCTATGGGAGAGCACGAATGCATCCTTTTGATTTCTGATACTCGATATATCATAATCATACTTGCTGTTACTGACAGAAAAGACTGAAAAGAGATGACTGTTAAAGAAATGCCTCCATTTTAATGCATAGATATTGTTATTATACGAGTACGATGTATCTGTATTGAATTTGAATGAATCGTGGCTGTTATATGTTGAAAAATCGATTTTATTGTTCGTATTAATATCCAGGGTTACCCTTCCGTTCAGATCATAGAATGATGCACTGCTGTTCCGGAGTGTCGGATTATCAAAAAGATGCATAACCCAGTTTGAATAGGTTGTGCGACCTGCAAGCATATATGTGAGTTTATCCTTTATAACCGGTCCCTCTACTAAAAGCTGGGTGGTAAGAGGACTGATACCCGCCTTGCCGGTAAATTCCTTCCTGTTACCATCCTTCGAGACTATGTCCATGATGGATGAGATCCTTCCTCCATATCTGGAAGGAATTCCTCCTTTGTACAAAGTGACGTCCTTTATTATTTCGGAATTAACGGCGGAAAAAAAACCAAAAAAATGTGATGCGTTATAAACTGGTGCGCCATAAAGAAGTATAAGGTTCTGATCGGAAGAGCCACCCCTCACATTGAAACCGGATGAACCTTCCCCAACCGACTGTACTCCGGGTATAAGCAAGACACTCTTGAAGATATCCGCCTCTCCCATCGGACTTGGCAGCAATTTGAATGAGGAAATGTTTATCTTTTCCACTCCTACTTCAAAGCGCTGAAACATTACATTCTTTTCAGCAGATATCACTGTCTCTTTTATGGGTATCAGTATGCTGTTCATCTCTATATTCATTTCTCCGGAACTGTTGAGATTTACATTTACCTGCTTTTCTTTCATGCCGATAAAAGTAAACTGAAGAAGGTGAGAACCCCGTGGTAATGTGATGGAATAATAACCATATTCGTTTGATATCGTTCCGGCAGATTCCCTTAGGACATAAACTGTTACTCCTGAAACCGGTTGTTTTGTGTCCCTGTCGGTTATATAGCCTGTTACAGCGACCCCTCCCGGTTTATTTCTGTCGGCCGGGTTACCAATATCAACAAACAGATTCCCTGTAAACTTGCTGTCATCCTGATCATTACTGTAATCCATGGAAGGAACAAACCTGCTTTCATCAATAACAGCAGGTTTCCTTGTATCCCTGATTGCAAAATTTAAGGTAAGTATTACATTATTCTTATCATCAATATAATAGTAAACAGATGTGCCACTGAGTGCTTTAACAAGTAGTTCTGATAATGTATAGTTTCCTTCCATGATCGAGGGAGAGATATTCTTAGTCCATTCATCACTGTAGAAGAATCTAACTCCATAGAGTTCTTCTGCATCAGAAATGAACTCCTCAAATGTCATATCGCGGGTGGTCCAGGATACTCTTATCTGTTCTTGTGCACCCACAGAGATAATTATGAACCAGAGAGAGACTATGAATACCAGCTTAATTCTCATATCCGGTTATTTTAGAGTATCATAATATTCCAGAACCGGCACATATGTATCGGGTGATTTTCTTGATATCATTATTCTGTTTTCCTTCAGATATGCTTTTATTTCATCCTTCTTATCAGAAACAAATTTTTTAAAGTCCCTGTTATTTCTGACCTGGTGAAAAAAACCGTCCTTGACAATATACACCCTGTTGGACTGGACAAAATCTTCATAATTTTTGCCCGGGCCGCTCTTGGAGATTTCCTTGTAATACCTGATGAAAAGTGAAGATCTGCCTTCATACAGTATATTTAAATAACCTGGCACTTTGCTAAGGCTGTCAGACTCTGAATTTGTGAAATCATAATTGCGGAAACGATATTTCAAAGTGAATTTCTCTACCATTTCCTTGTTCAGCTGAAGTATTTGACCTTTGTCTGTAACAATCATAATCTCATCATTCAGAATATCATACCTGAGCTTAGGAGTATTAAATGTTTTGCCATTCATTGTGACCGTTCCAGGCAGGAATTCATTTGAGAACAGGAACTGGTCTTCCCTGATGCTTACATAGAGATCTCTCCATATTCTGCCATTGTAATTAAACTGACTGCCTTTTAGGGTATCTCCTCCCTGTACCGGAAAAAAGGTATCAGATTGTGTATGAATTGCGGAGCAAAGACCGGAAATCATAGAAAGCTGAATAAAAACCAGGAAAAAATTTCTTTTCATAAAGAATTCCGATAATCTTAATAAACAAAATAAATATAAAGAATATTCCGCTCAATTATTATTCCAACCCGATCAAATCTAAGAATTATTATTAGTTTTAACTCAGTAAAAGAAAAACTATGAATACAAAATCTACTGCACAACTAACCGGGATAAGGCTTTATGCCGTTGTATTACTGAGGATTGTTATCGGATGGCATTTCCTCTTCGAAGGCATTTCGAAACTTTTCTCACCGGCATGGTCATCAGCTGACTTTCTTCTGCTCTCAAACTGGATCTTCAGGGATCTTTTCCACTGGATAGCTGAGAATCCTGGTGTACTGGCAATCGCCGATTTCATAGTTATCTGGGGACTCATACTGATCGGACTTGCTCTCTTTATCGGATTGTTTGACAGAATGATAGCTGTTGCAGGAATGGTACTTATAGGTTTGTTCTGGCTCGCCAATCCTCCTCTCACAGGAATGGATTTCGGATTACCTCATGAAGGTAATTACCTGATAGTTGACAAGAACCTCGTTGAAATGTTTGGGCTCCTTATAATCAGCCTCTTCCCGACTGGAAAGATACTTGGACTGGAACTCTTTATCAAAAGAGGTAAAGCCTCTGAATCTGCTTCAGAGCCAGTTCAAAAAGCAACAGAAAAACCGATCCAGGCAAAGACATCTGATAATAACAGACTCGACCGCAGAGCAGTCATCAGGGGTTTATCGTCTCTACCCTTCCTCGGAATATTCGGATATGCCCTTTTAAAACAGAAGCAGTGGGAATCATATGAAGAAAAGAACCTTGTTGATGCAGTGACCGGAGCCAGTGCAAAGACTTTCAACAATGCGAGTCTTAAAGAACTTAAAGGCCAGGTTCCCCTCGCTAAAATCAAGGATACTGAATTCAGCAGAATAATTCTTGGAGGCAACCTTCTTTCAGGCTGGGCCCACTCACGCGACCTTCTGTATGTTTCTCAGCTTGTAAAGGCCTACCATCAGAAGGAAAAAATATTTGCAACACTGCTACTTGCAGAAAAATGCGGTATCAACACTCTGCTCACCAATCCGATCCTGTGCTCACTCATTGATGAATACTGGAGAAGAGGCATTGGAAAGATACAATTCATAACTGACTGTGCCGGACTAAATTACAGCGACAAGGGAGCATCCCCGATGCCTTTCAATGAATACCTCGATAAGATCAAAAAAGCAATCGACACAGGAGCTGTGGCTTGCTATATACAGGGTGAAACAGCCGATTATTACATGGGCAATGGTCAGCCTGATGTAATTGCGAAAGTACTTGATTTCATAAGGCAGAATGGTCTTATAACCGGCATCGGAGCTCATAAAATTGAAACAATTAAGGCTTGTGTTGATACAGGTTTCGTCCCTGATTTCTGGATGAAAACCCTGCATCATCACGATTACTGGTCGGCAGGACACCCTGTTGAACATGACAATATGTTCTGCTATAAACCATCAGAGACAATTGCTTATATGAAAACACTCCCACAGCCATTCATTGCATTCAAGGTTATGGCTGCCGGCTCTATCCTTCCGAAAGACGGATTCCGTTATGCCTTTGAAAACGGTGCCGACTTTATCTGTGCAGGAATGTATGATTTCCAGATGGTGGAGGATGTAAACATTGCATGTGATATTCTGAGAAGTGACATTAAAAGAGAAAGAGCATGGTATGCTTAGATGGGGAGACGGGGAGAGTGGGAGACTGGGCGAGGGGGAGATGGAGCGACTGAGCGATGGGGAGATTGAAGGGCGAAACGGCACAACGGCACAACGGCACAACGGCGCAATGGCAGGAATTGAGGGAAGGTGGTTCCCCTCCTGGGAGAGCCTGTCCCGACTCAGCGGGAGGCCAGGGGTGGGTTTCCGTGGAAGACAAAAGACAAAAGATACAAGACAAAAGTGAGTTAAGAAACTATAAATAAAATTCAACTTCCATGAAAACAAAAGCCGCAAGGGAGATTGAAAATTCGATGAATAAGAATCCCAATAACAGGAAAGGTATTTTCTATTTCAACAGAAAGGATTACAGGCTGATCGTACCTAAAAACAATCCTTACCTTGGATGGACACTTAACTTTGCCAGTCCGTATACATACCTGTTTCTGGCTTTCTTATTCGCTCTTGTACTGGCTTTCCAATTCCTGCTTTAGCCAAAGATATTATTAATAATTCAAGCTGATTCCACTATGCACCCACCAAGAATTATTTTGCAGTTTGCCTTCATCCTGCTTTTTACTGCTAATTCATTTTCACAGGATGTTGATTGGAAAGCGCAATGGATCATGCACCCAGGCGTTCAGCCTCAGCAACATGCTGTAATCCTGTTCCGCAAATCATTTGATCTGCTGTCAAAACCAGACAGGTTTGTTATACATCTGTCAGCTGATAACCATTACAGGCTTTTCGTTAACGGAACATACATCCAGCGGGGACCGGCCAGGGGAGATCTTTCACACTGGTTCTTCGATACAGTCGATATTGCTGAATTTCTTAAACATGGTAAGAATTCAATTGCCGTTGAGGTTGTTAACTGGGGACCAAAACGTTCATTCACTTTTTTCTCTCAGATGACATCCTTCATAATGCAGGGAAAAACTGAAAATGAGAATGTCGTGAATACATCAGGAGGAAGCTGGAAATGCTTTCACAACAGGGCTGTAAATGATATTAACATTGAATGGATGACTGACCGCAGTACTATTGATTTCGGCCTTTATGTAGGCAATCCGACTGACAGTGTAAGAGCGGAATTATACCCGTGGGGATGGGAAACTCCGGGATATGATGACAATTCATGGCTGCCTGCCAAATGGTGTGATATATCGGGAGGCAGAGGCAAACAGTTTGCCGGAGGAATACTCTACAGCGGCGGTAAAATGCTGATCCCCGGAAGAACTCCCATACTCAGTGAAAAGAAGAGCCTCTTTTCAGAAGTTAGAAGGATGACAGGAATTGAAATGAGTAATCTCTTTATATTGAATAAAGGCAGCCTTATAATACCTCCCGGCAAAAAAGTAACAGTTCTTATTGACAACGGAGTGGAGACTATGGGTTATCCGGAGATGGTTGTGAGCAGGGGAAAAGATTCATGGATCAGGGCAATGTATGCCGAAAATATGATTGTAAACAACAAATCGCCGAAGGGTAACAGGAATGATATTGAAGGTAAAAGGATGGTCGGTATCAAAGATGTTTTCATTTCTGACGGTGGAAAAAGCAGGCTTTTCAAGCCGACTTACATCAGGGCTTTCAGGTTCATCCAGCTCGATATTGAAACTAAAGATGAACCTCTTACAATCAACTCTTACTACAATGTTGAATGCAAAGCCTCTGTTGAGCTCAGGGCTTCATTCAAAACGGGGAACACTGACTATGACTGGATAATGGATGCAGGGTGGAGAACCATCAGCATCTGCGCACAGGATATGCTTTTATCAGATGCTGCCTATGAGCAGATGCAATATACAGGTGACTCAAGAGTGCATAATCTTTCACTTCTCACTCTTTCAGGCGATGACCGGCTGACACGTAATTCGCTTATCCAGTTTGATCAGTCGAGGATTCCCGAGGGGCTTACCTATGCATGTTATCCAAATCCTTTTCACCTGATCATCCCCTCCTATTCCCTGATATGGATCGATCAGGTTCATGACTATATGATGTGGAAGGATGACAGAAAGTTTATTTCAGGATTCGAAACGGGAATAACCAATGTCATTGACTGGTTTGAAAACAAAAGACAGACCAACGGACTGATCGGTAAAATGGAATGGTGGGGAGCTTTAGCCTGGCCACGGTATTATAAAAACGGAGAACCTCCGGATATATATAACGGCAATAACACTCTGTATACACTGCATTATGCCTATACTCTGAGGCATGCTGCTGAGATTTTCAGGTTCCTTGGTAAAACTGAAAAAGCAGTTTCATATTCTGAGAGGGCTGATGAGATATGTGCAGCTGTAAACAAACTATGCAGAAATTCCGATGGCAATTACACGGAATCAATTGAAAATAAACAGGTAAGCCAGATCACAAATATCATGGCTGTCCTGGCCGAAGCCGTGAAAGGGGATGATGCACTTAAGCTTATGACTTCTCTGCTTGAACCAAAAGACTGGTTCGGACAGGCTGATCTTTTTCTGCATGTTTATCTGTTCGAAGCCATGAATAAAACAGGACTGCAGGAATACTTTTCACAAGAGCTTTCAGAATGGCGCCTTATGAAAGAAAGAGGTCTGACAACTTTCGTTGAGGTTCCTTTGGAATGGGGTGAAGAAAATCAAAGATCGGAATGCCATCCATGGAGCAGTTCACCTAATTATTTCTTTTTCAGAACAGTATGCGGTATACGTCCGGTGACTCCCGGGCACCGTGAAATTGAAATTGCCCCCTCTTTCGGCAACCTGAGCAGGATTAATGCAATTTACCCTCATCACCTCGGGAATATTGAATTCAACCTGACAAAGAAAGGAACGGGTGTGGTGGGCGAAATCGCTCTGCCTTCAGATATGAAAGGTGACTTTATCTGGGGATCAGAAAAACTCTCTCTTAAAGCTGGAAAACAAAAAATAAACTTATGAAAAGAAATTTAAAAGTACTGATCCTTTTCGCATTAATGCAGATTTTGAGCAGTGTTTATCTCTTTTGTCAGCAATCGGTTAAAACCTGGGATGTATTCGAGGTAACACTAAAGTCTTCGGATACTCCGCAAAATCCTTATGTTAACCTTCTATCTCAGGGCAAGACTGCTCATGTTACCGCTATCTTTACCGGAGCATCGGGTGAGTGTACCGGACAAAAAATTACAGTTCCCGGATTCTGGGACGGAAATGATACCTGGAAGATCAGGTTTGCTCCTACCCTGGCAGGCACATGGAATTATCAAACCAGCTCGGCTGACAGAAAAATGAATAATAAAAAAGGTCAGTTGTCTGAAAATTCATGGAGTGAAGAGGAGAAGAAGCAGGTTCCCACAAGAAGAGGATTCATTGTTGTAAATAATAGTGAAGTGAGAAAAGGCAGATATTTTACCTATTCCGATGGCACTCCCTGCCTCTGGATTGCAGATACCTGGTGGGACTGGACAAACCGAAGGATAAAATTCGAATCATTCACCAGACTGGTTGATACCAGAGTTGAACAGGGATATAACATAGGCCAGCTATTCTTTGCAGGAAACGGATGGGGAAAGGAGAGTTCACTTCTTGATGAAACCTACCAGATTCCTGATATTGAGCAGATAAGGAAGGTTGAAAAAATGATAGAATATGCCAATTCGAAAGGCATGACAGTATGGATACATCCCTGGTGGAGCCGTGAAGGAATTGACAAATCAATAGGTGAAGAAAATTTTATAAGGTGGTGGAGATATGTTATCCACAGATTACATGCATATAATGTAATATGGGTACTTGCAGGGGAGTATAATATGTACAATAATGGCGGATTTCCTCCGGAATTCTGGAACAGGCTCGGAGAAACTATTAAAACTGAGGATCCCTATCAAAGAATTGTTGGCGCTCACCCGACTCCTCCCATGTGGGAAGGTGGAGCAGATGCCCCACAATGGTCAACAGCTGAGGCATTGCATAATCAGAAGTGGCTCGATTACAACCAGAGCCAGACAGGTCATGCCAGATGGTGTAACGAATTAACTCCTGAGATTATAACCAGAGCTTATAATATGACTCCTGCAAAACCGGTTGTTGTAACGGAACCCTGGTATGAATTCATAGATGGTAACCCGACTGCAATGGATATACGCTTCGGAGCATGGAGCGCTGTAATGTCGGGAGCTGCCGGACAAACTTACGGAGGAGGCCATATCTGGAGGGTACACCTACCTGAGCGTCCGACCGATGTTGGTTCCTGGCCAATGGATACAAGTCTGAAAACCAATACAATGATCTACCCCGGAGCCATATCGGTCGGTTTTATGGGCAAGTACCTGAGGCAGATCGAATGGTGGAAACTGGAGCCTCATCCTGAACTTGTACTTGAAAATCCATCAAATTATTGTCTTGCAATTCCCGGCAAAGAATATCTGTTTTATCTGAGGTACGGCGGCGCTGTGAAAATCGATCTCCGTTCAGTTCCACCATCAGCAATATTTGAATACAAATGGACTGATCTTGTAAACAGTGAAGATTCCAGGAAAGGAACAATTAAGGGCGGAACTGTTGTTGAAATAAAATGTCCTGAGGATTATCCTGGTACTGTAAATTTCAAAGACTGGTTATTGCATTTAAAATCAATAAAATAACCACAATAACATGAAAATAAAACTAATTACCATCCTGCTTCTGATAGTCAGTAACTACATCAGCTGCCAGACAACGGGCGAAATCAAGCTTCTTGTTCGCGGCGATGATATAGGTTCATCACATACAGCTAATGTGGCATGTATAGAATCCTACAAAAACGGGATCATGCGGTCGGTGGAACTGATGGTTCCCGGGCCATGGTTTCCTGAAGCAGTAAGATTGCTTAATGAAAATCCCGGTTTGGATGTTGGTGTACATCTTGTTATTACTAGTGAATGGAACGATATAAAATGGCGTCCCCTCACCTGTTGCCCCGGCATTGTTGATAAAGACGGCTATTTCTACCCGATGATATGGCAACGGGAAGATTTTCCAAAAGGGACAGCACTTAAAGATGCTCCATGGAAGCTTGATGAAATAGAAAAGGAATTCAGGGCACAGATAGAGATGGCAAAAAGACATGTTCCGCATGCTAGTCATGTAAACTGCCATATGGGCTGCGGGAGTTGCTCTCCCGAAATAGAAAATCTCATCAAAAGGCTTGCTAAGGAGTACGATCTTAATGCTGAACCATCGGAGCACGGTTATAAGTATATCTCACTGTGGAAACGGGAAGATACAACTGCTGATGCCAGGATAGCTTCCGCAGTAAAAATAATCAAAGAGCTTAAACCAGGCAAGTACCTTTTTATTGATCATCCGGGACTTGACACCCCGGAGATGAGAGCCATCTGGCATACCGGTTATGAAAATGTAGCTGCCGACCGTGATGCAGTGACAAAAGTCTTTACAAGCAGTGAAGTAAAAAAGGCTGTTTCTGAAAAAGGTATTAAGCTTGTATCATATAGAGAGTCATCAAAATAAAAATAAAAATAAGAACATGATCAGGGTAAAACTACTATTTATTACGGCAATCATTATAATTGCTAATACTCTAAAAGCCAACACAGTTGAGCAGTATTCAGTTCACGAAATCGAACTTAAAGGTCCTGTTTCAGGTAATCCATTCATTGATGTAAAATTATCTGCGGAATTCAGATTTCTTAACCGGACAGTTTTTTGCGAAGGCTTCTATGACGGCGATGGGATCTATAAAATCAGGTTCATGCCTGATATACCGGGGGACTGGACATATATAACAAAAAGCAATATTAAAGAGCTTGATAAAAAGAAAGGAAGCTTTTCCTGTACAGCAGCTTCCGGCAATAATCACGGACCTGTAAAAGTCCGTAATGTATATGATTTCGGATATGCAGATGGCAGGCCTTTCTATCCTGTTGGCACAACATGCTATGCCTGGGTGCATCAGCCTGATGAACTTGTTAACCAGACACTTGCATCTCTGGCAAAAACCAGGTTCAATAAGATCCGAATGACTGTGATGCCCAAGGATTACGATGTGTATATAAATAATGAACCTCCCTTCTACCCCTTTGAAGGTTCGAAAGAGAAAGGCTGGGATTTTAACAGGCCGAATCCGGAATTCTTCAGGAATTTTGAAAAGAAGATTCTTGAATTGCAGAAGCTTGGAATTGAAGCTGATGTAATACTCTTTCATCCTTATGACAATGGTCACTGGAACCTCGATAAAATGAACCGGGAACAGGCAGCTTTTAACCTGAAATATCTTATTGCACGCATAGCCTCTATCCGCAACGTCTGGTGGTCAATGGCAAATGAATATGACATCCTGAGAAAAACAGATGAAGAGTGGGAAAAATACTTCAGGATAATTCAGGAATCTGATCCTTATCAGCATCTCTGCAGCATCCATAACGGGATGGAGTGGTATAATCACTCAAAACCATGGATAACTCATCTGAGTATCCAGACTGCCTACCTTCAGGATATACAGGACTGGAGGGAGCTATACAATAAACCTGTTATTATTGACGAATGTGTTTATGAAGGCAACATTCCTAACGATTGGGGGAACCTGACAGCTGAGGAGATGATGAACAGGTTCTGGATTTCATATTGCAGGGGAGCATACTGCACACATGGAGAGACTTACATCCATCCGGAGAATATTCTGTGGTGGTCAAAAGGAGGTAAATTATATGGTAAGAGTGCTGAAAGAATAGGTTTTCTGCATAAGATAATGACCGAAACTCCCGCTGAAGGTGTTTATCCCTTCCATAATACATGGAACAAAGAGACATATCTTATAAAGGAAAAAGAATTTTACCTTTATTATTATGGCAACAGCCAGCAGGCTAAAGCCAGACTCTACCTGCCAAAAGATGTTAAATTCAGGCTTGAGGTAATAGATGCATGGAACATGACTGTCACTCCTGTTAACGGAGAATTCAGCGGAATGACAGAGATCCCTTTACCAGGAAAACCGTATATTGCTGTCAGAGCAATAAAAGTAAAATAACAGAATGTATCTAATACCGTACACCCTTATGCCGTTGTGCCTTTGCGCCGTTGCGCCATTCTGCCTTTGCGACAAATAAAAAATTAGTATGGCAACAAGAAAAGAGTTTCTTTCAATAATTGGAATCGCAGGCATCGGAACTATGATGTCAGATAAGATGAATTCGCCTTCAGCATATCCTGAAACGAAATTCAGGTTCTGTCTGAATACGTCAACCGTCAGCAAAAAACCGCTTGATATAATACGTTATATCGATATTGCAACCGAGGCAGGGTATGATGGTATTGAGATATGGATAAGGGACCTGAAACAGTATCTCGATTCAGGGAAAAAGGCTGCAGAATTAAAGAAATATCTTACAGATAAAAACCTGACTGTAGAAAATGCTATCGGATTCGCTCCATGGTTAGCAGACAGGGAATCAGGATTCAGGCAGATGAAGGAGGAGATGGAGATGGCAGCAGCTATAGGGGGTAAAAGAATAGCAGCACCTGCATCCGGAGTAAAAGGAGATAAACCTCTTGACCTCTTTATGGCAGGTGATCGTTACCGTGAATTGCTTCAGCTGGGAAGGGAAACCGGTGTTATGCCTCAGTTTGAGTTCTGGGGAGCCTCAGATGTACTGTGGCATATAGGCCAGGCACTTATGATAGTGGCTGTTGCAGGTGATAAGGATGCAAGGATACTGCCGGATGTTTACCATATGTTCAGAGGAGGTTCTTCGTTTGATACCCTGAAAATGATTGACGGATCACTGATCGAGATCTTCCATTTCAATGATTATATCTCTTCCAAACCCGGGAAGGAACAGAATGATTCCGACAGGGTTTATCCGGGTGACGGAGCGGCTCCGTTCAAAGAAATAATCTCAAGGCTGAAGATGATGGGCGGGGAAAAGGTTCTTTCACTCGAACTTTTCAATGAAACTTACTGGAAGGAAGATCCTGTATCAATAGCTAAAACAGGTTTAAAAAAAATGAAGTCTGTTTCAATCCTATAAAATAAACAAAAAAGATTTTAATCTATCAGTGCAGCCAGTGCAGCTCCTGTCAGACTCGACTGAGCTACTTCGGCAAACTCAATATACCTCTTATTATCTCCGGAGAGGTATTCATTTAAGTATGCACCAAATCTGTTCCTGAAATTGTGAAGATTATAGAACGTTGTTCCCTCAGCTGTTATCAGAACGGGTCTTTCGGGAGACTTTCCCTTGCCGCATTTAAGAATAACTGACGACATACTTCCTGCAACAAGCTTTGCAGCCCGATCTATTAATGCACCAATTATATATCTGCAACTATCAGCATCATTACAATTCCGGATTGACTCCACAAGAGGATGTCCCTGAGCAATCTGTCGCGCTACATATGAATTTGCATCCCACGAAGGTAATTCAGATAAGTTAATGATTGCTTCAGCTGTCTGGTTCGAAAACACACCTTCCTTTGCCGCTGCTTTGAGAACAAACAGGGTTAACCCTCCAAAATAGCCTCCCGAGAACATCTTTTCAAACTTATAGCTGCCAGGATCGGTTGTTGTGTTATCAAACAGAATATCAAGATCAGTTTGCGGAGGTCTTCTGAAATCACCCGATTCAATATTAATTATCTGACTTCTCTCCGGGTTTAGTCCGGGTTTCTTCAGGATATTACAATTTCTTTCGATATAGCATGTATTTGTACCTGTTCCAAGGATATATCCGATAAATGAATCATATGATCTCCCGATAGAGGCCGATTTACCTGCCAGCAGTGTGGCAACTGTATCATTGAGTAATACTATCTTTTTATTGGGTGTTCCCAGAGTTTCAAGCAGATTTTTACCTATTAACTGCCCATGGACATCAGGCGCCTGAACCTCCTTACAGAACTTTATCAGCCTTCCGTCCCTGTTTGGAAGAATCTCTGTGGGGTATGAAAAACAGAATCCGATGCGCTCTACCCTTGATGCAAGAAAGTCAATATAATCAGCAACAGTGGTGAAGAACTCTTTGCTGCTGATTTCTCCTTCAAGTCCTGGCATTTTGTAATTAACAGTATCACTGACATCCAGACAACCTGATTCAGAGATAGTTACAATCGAAGCTCTGAAATTCGTACCACCGGCATCAATAGCCAGAACAGGTGTATCAGTCAGAAAGTCGTTCTCAGCTTCTATATATGTAGGTATCATCCGTAGTGCTCCCTCCTTCCCTTCAAGACCGGAAATCATATCATCGGTGAATACCCTGACAAGATCCACCATATCAATATCTGAGGTCCTTAATCTATGGTCTCTCAGAAAGTCTTCTGCTTTCTTTATCATTCTCCGGATCTTTTATTTGCCTCCTCCAGCATAACTGCAGTAGCCGTAGCTCCTGACCTTGTTGCTCCGGCTGCCTTCATCTTCAGAAGATCATCAAGGGTCCGTACACCACCTGCACATTTAACCTGAACTTTCGGACCGGAATGCTTCCTCATCAGCTCAATATCGTGAATTGTTGCACCTTTATAATTGAAATCACCGTTAGGCTGCTTCACATAACCAAATCCTGTTGATGTTTTCACAAAATCAGCACCAACCTTTGTGCATATCTCACAGAGGCGGACTTTATCCTCATCCTTTGTAACAAAGTCGGTTTCGAAGATAACTTTAACGATTGCCTTATGCCTGTGAGAGGCTTCTGTAACATCCCTGATCTCATTTTCAACATAATCCCAGTCGCCCTGCAAAGCTTTGCCGATATTTATTACCATATCTATTTCAACGGCCCCATCCCTGCAAGCCTGCTCTGTCTCAAACACCTTGACAGATGTTGCGCTATTTCCATGGGGAAATCCGATGACACAGCCAACAAGTACATCTGAGCCTTTAAGGAGTTCAGCAGCCTGTTTCACGGCATAAGGTTTCACACAAACAGAAGCCACATCATATTTCTTTGCTACATCACACTCTCTTTTCAGATCATTATCAGTCATTACCGGATTTAAGATCGAATGGTCGATCATCTTTGCAAGTTCAGATACTTTGGTCATTGTTGTTAAGTTTATTTCGTTAGTTCAAGTTATATTCCTGGTACCGGGTGCTGGCTTTTCCAACTGCCTGCCCTGAGCCTGCCGAAGGGCTGTCACATATTATTTCCTATTGAAAAATCCGAAGTATTACACATCAGAGAGCTATATATATTAAGGTGTTCTCTGCTGGTTGAAAATTTAAGATAAATATGCAAAAGAGGTGTTCCCTCTTTTACATTCAGGAGTACGGAAGAATCTTTGTCTGCCAGAATAGCTCTGAGATCCTGTTCTACCTTTGTAATCTCAATCTGATAATTTACACTCATGGTTTCAAACAATGAACCTTTTACAAAAGGGTTCCGGCAAAAGCCGGGCAGATTGAGATTCGGGATATATGTGGTTTCAAGCATTACCGGTTCTTTATCAACGCACCTGACCCTTTTAAGGTAAATACATCCTGAGTTTCTTTCTATATCGTCAAGCTTATAAAAGAAAGGATCATCCCAGGCAGTAACCTCAGGCTTCTTAATAATTACAGTGGTTACCGCCAGTTTCTTTTCGGTAACAATCTGGGAAAAACCTTTGACAGACAGTACTCCCAGAGTCCTGCGGCTGGATTTCCGGACAATGCTTCCCTTCCCCTGTTGCTTTATAATATACCCCTCCCTGACCAGTTTCTCAAGTGCCTGCCTGACCGTTCCACGCGTGGATGAATGAGCCTTCATCATATCACTCTCAGAAGGAAGAAGATCTCCATCGCGATATATTCCCGATAATATCTGGGATTTTATCTTTTGCTGAAGTTTACGGTAAAGCGGTTCCATTCAATCAGGATATTGCATAAAAGTATGAAAAATTCTTATTCGCATATGTTAATATTAAATATATTTTGTATATATCTGTATATCTATAATATATAATAAATAACTTATTCATATATGTTGAATAAAATCTATTTTTTCGAAAAACAAGATACCTGCTGATCCTGAAGCAATTCCAGAATTTAACCATGGATTATATGGAATGACACGGATTTTGCATTCTGTGAAATCCGCGCTTTTCGTGGTAAAAAAATTTTGATATTGGATTTTTAGTTTTTTAATCTATTTTTATAATCCTGAAATAATGATCAGGAAAAAATTGAATATTCCGGAAACCAAACCTTTTAATTGATATTAAACCTTAAAAAAATGACTGAGAATAAAAAAAGTACACAAAACAAAAGCCTTGTGTTCATAATTGCTGCAATAGCAGCTACAGGAGGCTTGCTGTTCGGATTTGACACAGGCGTTATTTCAGGCGCCATACCCTTTTTTCAGGAAGCATTCGGCATTGACGACAGTTGGGTTGAAATAATAACTACCGCCGGACTTGTAGGTGCAGTTTTGGGAGCCATGTTCAGCGGCAGAATTGCAGATATAGTCGGAAGGAAGAAGGTTATTCTGACTGCTGCAATAATATTTATCATTGGAGCATTATGGTCAGGAGCAGCACCCAGTCCTCTGATGCTGGTTTTTGCCCGTCTTTTCCTGGGAGTAGCTATCGGCGTCTCATCTTTTGCCGTACCTCTTTATATCGCTGAAATTTCTCCGACAAAATCCAGAGGACAAATGGTTTCCATGTTTCAGCTCCTTATCACAATCGGAATTATGGTATCATATCTCAGCGATTCGGCCTTTGCTGTTCCGGATGGTCATCCCGACTACAACTCATGCTGGAGGCCTATGTTCTATGTCGGAGTTATTCCTGCCATCATTATGTTCATTGGAATGGCATTCCTTCCCGAGACACCAAGGTGGCTAATAAGTAAGGGTCATGAGGATAAGTGCCGGGAGGTGCTTCAAAAGGTTGAGGACCCTGAACTTGTTGAAGAGGTTATTTCAAAAATGAAGGCAGATATTGAAGCTGATAAGACAAATAAAGTTAAATGGAATGAAGTTTTTAAAAAATGGCTCAGGGTACCGCTTATAATTGCAGTAGGTATAATGTTTGTTCAGCAGTTTACCGGTATCAACACAATAATATATTACAGTCCGAAGATATTCCTGATGTCAGGATTTGCCGATGCTCAGGCAGCTGTATGGGCTTCAGTGAGCGTAGGTGTTGTAAATGTAGCTTTCACTATCCTTTCTCTCTTTATGATCGACAAACTTGGAAGGAGAAAACTATATTTTATAGGAGTAACGGGGATTGTAATAGCTCTTTTAGCCATGGGAACATGTTTTGCACTTCAGGCTACACTGGGTGACTCCATAAAGTGGTTAACTATTTCTCTTATTTGGTTTTACATAGCTTGTTTTGCAATCAGTCTCGGACCACTCGGATGGCTCATAATATCGGAAGTTTTCCCTTTAAGTGTAAGAGGCATAGGCTCAAGCATAGGAGCACTTTCAAACTGGCTCTTCAATGGTCTGGTAGCATTTACGTTCTTCAAACTTGTGAAGGGACTTACACTACCCGGTACATCCATTATACTTAAAGGTGAAGATCTGGGAAACCCGGCCGGTGCATTTTTCCTGTACGCTCTGGTCGGAATTGTCAGCATTATCTGGGGATATTTTTATATACCCGAGACAAAGAATGTTACTCTTGAGAAGATAGAGGAACACTGGAGAAACGGTACAAGTCCGAAGGATATCAATAAATAATTGTAAATAATTACATGTAAAGGTCACGCCATGGCGTGACCCTACATGTTTAATAATCAGGTTAATGTAGGGACATGACATGGCATGTCCCTATGTGTATATTAATGGAGTCAATGCAGGGGCACGCTATGGCATGTCCCTACAATGACATGTTCCTACATTTTAAGATTCTGCAAATAGTTATAACATTCAACAAGGTCCTGCAACGGATCCCCGGGAGCCTTTGTTTCCATTTCAACAATCATTCCGTAATCAGAAATTCCGCTTTTCTTCGCAGTCTCCAGCAGTTTCTTCCAGTCAATCACTCCTTTGCCTGTGGGTACCACCTTTTTCTGTACAGGGTCCCAGTCATGAATATGAAGCGAAATGTATCGTCCCGGATATTTTGCAATGTAACCTGCTACATCAACATCTTCGGAGACTACCGCCAGCTGGAACTGCATTTTGATAAGTTCAGGATCATAAAGACGCATCAGAATGTCGTAAAGCTTCTCGCCATTTAATTCCGGACCGATCGAATGATTGTGATAAACCATTTGCAACCCGGCATTTTTAACCTGTTCGGCCGACTTATTCATTTCATCGGCAACAACTTTCCAGTCATCGATAGTAGCGTCCTTCTTAATCCATGCTCCGGATATTACCAGGTCTTTTAATCCAAGATTTTTACCGAAACTTATTGTTTCCTGAATTTTGTCCGGCTTAAGCTCCGGGTATTGGAAATGGCAGCTTTTGCAGAACAGATCGGTATCCTCAATCTTTTTTCGGAGATCTTCCGGACTAAAAGCAGTGAGAGGACCGAATCCACTCTTTTCGTATCCTTTTGGAGAGCACATTTCAATACCTTTGTACCCTATCGACCTCAGCTTTTTCATTGTCCCATCGAAATCCTGACCAAGCATCTCCCTGACCCCGTAAGACTGGAAGCTCAACGGCCAGTTGAACGGAGTTGAGCCAGATAAAAGTATATCTGATTTAAAATACATTGCTGCGAGTGTGCCCATAGCACCTGCACCGACAAATTCTCTCCTTGAATATGTTTTCATTTGACTAAGTGTTTATTTAAATTAAAAATAATTAATTTTCATTATATTTCATCCGTATATAATTTTGATTTTAAAGGTCGGATGGAACCGCACATGATTGAAAATTTTATTCATATGTGTTTGTGATTTTGGTCAATCATGTGGGTTTCATCAATTTAAACAGGCATTAATATCCTTTTAAAATATTTATCATTAAGCATTAAACCTTTTAACATTAAGCATTAAACTATTTAAAATTAATACCATGTTTATCATCAACTCTTACGCGCTTGCAGTATTCTTCTGTATCATCACAATGTTATGCTGGGGATCATGGGCCAATACCGCAAAAGTATCAACTGCGAGATGGCCATTCCCGATGTTTTACTGGGATTATTCCCTGGGACTCATAATAATGACGCTCATCTATGGTCTTACAATGGGAAGTACAGGTGAAAACGGAAGAAGCTTTATTGCCGATCTGCAGCAAGCCGATACATCCTCAATCACCTCGGCTTTTGTCGGGGGAATTGTATTTAATCTTTCAAACCTGCTGATCGTGGCTGCAATAGTAGTTGCAGGTATTTCAGTAGCCTTTCCGGTTGGTGTAGGACTGGCACTGGTAATCGGCGTGATCGTTAATTATGCAAAGAATCCGGCCGGTGACCCGATCCTGCTTTTTGGCGGGGTAGCACTTGTTGTGGTTGCTATAGTCGTTAATGCCCTGGCCTCATCAAAGGTCTCGAAATCAAAGGGATCAACCCCTGCAAAAGGAATCGTGCTGTCGGTACTTGCCGGTATTATTATGGGATTTTTCTACCGTTTTGTTGCTGACGGTATGACACTTAATTTCACCTCCCCTGATCCGGGGAAAATGACCCCATATTCTGCTGTGCTTATTTTCTCTCTTGGTGTCTTTATATCAAACTTTCTATGGAACACTTTCTTTATGTATAAACCTGTTGAAGGAAGCAAGTCGACCTATAAGGATTATTTCACAAACGGTACGCTAAGGCAGCATATATTCGGACTCCTTGGCGGAATGATCTGGCTTACCGGATTTCTTTTTAACCTGATTGCATCTGACAAGGCTGGTCCCGCAATCTCCTATGGTCTCGGACAAGGCGCTACAATGATAGGTGCAGCCTGGGGTGTCTTTGTCTTTAAAGAATTCAAAGGGGCTCCGCCATCTATCAACAAGTACCTGGTTACCATGTTTGTAACATTTATTATCGGGCTGGCTCTGATTATAATAGCCAGGCTTTAATTCAAAAATACTATGAGCAGTAAAATCCTTGTAATAGGAAGCACCAATGTCGACTTCCTGATTAAAACAGAAAAACTTCCCGGTTTCGGAGAGACAGTTACCGGTGGAGTTTTCTTCCAGAACTATGGAGGGAAAGGGGCAAACCAGGCGGTAGGAGCTGCAAGAGCAGGTGGAAATGTAACATTTGTAACTTGTCTCGGGGAAGATCTCTATGCTGAAAACCTGATGGAAAACTTCAAAAAAGACAACATTGAAACCTCTTACGTTTTCAGAGACAGGGATGAAGCAACCGGATCGGCTCTTATAATGCTTGACAAAGATGGTAACAACTATCTGTCTGTTGCTTCAGGCGCCAATTACAAGCTGACTCCTGCTCATATTGACCAGGCTCTGACTGCCATTCTCAAGGCTGAAATGATAGTGATGCAGATGGAAATACCATTTGAAACAACCAGCTACGTTTTTGAACTTGCAGAAAAACATAAGATAAAGGTACTGTTTAACCTTGCTCCCGCCAGGCCTTTCGACCTCTCAGTGCTGAAAAAGACCTACGCATTTGTTGTCAATGAAATAGAGGCATCAATGGTCACAGGATTGAAAGTTGAAACTGATGATGAGATAAAAACAGCTGCACAGGAACTGTTGAAACTCGGATGTAAAATTGCAATTATAACTCTGGGTGCAAGAGGATCATATGTGGCCTCTTCTGACTTTACAGGATTTATTCCTGCTTATAAAGTGAAAGCGGTTGATACAACAGCAGCAGGCGATGTTTATTGCGGGAGCCTGGCCGTTGCCCTGGTTGAAGGAAAATCGCTGACTGAGGCTGTGAGATTTGCAGGAGCTGCGTCAGCTATCTCAGTGACCAGGCTTGGCGCACAGCCTTCTGCACCCATAAGAAAGGAAATTGAGGAATTCTCAGGAACTCACTCTCCATCTGTTTGAAATGATACAAATATCCAATGTGTTTCAGGAAAATGTAAAACATTGATTTGGCTTTAACACCTAATATAAATACAGTTAAAGCCATATTCATTTAGTTAATTTTGCTTTATTATAGTATTCTATTATATTTGAAGCCAGAATAAAACCGTAATGAAACAGTTCATCGGACGCAAAAAGGAGCTTGATCTGCTGAAAACTGTCATAAATTCAGGAAGATCGGAGTTTGTTGCTGTTTATGGGAGAAGGAGAGTCGGGAAGACTTTCTTTATACGACAGGCCTTTCCCGGTGATTTCACATATCATGTTACTGCACTCAGCAAAGCAGGCTTTTCAATGCAGCTCGCAAATTTCTACATCGAACTGGTAAAATTAAATCCGGATGATCAGTTAAAACCACCTTCTGACTGGCTGGAAGCATTCGAAATGCTCAAATCACATCTTGAAAAGAGTCCAACTCCACGAAAGGTTGTATTTTTAGATGAACTTCCGTGGTTTGATACTCAAAACTCTGGTTTTATACCGGCTCTTGAACATTTCTGGAACCACTGGGCATCGGCAAGAAAAGACATAATTCTTGTTGTATGCGGATCGGCAGCATCATGGATGATAAACAGGTTGATCAATGACAAGGGGGGGCTTCATAACAGGGTAACAAAACGGATAAAAATATATCCTTTCACACTTGAAGAATGCGAACTTTTCCTGAGGTCAGGTGAGATCCTATTGGACCGTTATCAGATAATTCAGTTATATATGGCACTTGGTGGTATACCCTTTTACTGGGATCAAGTTTTGAAAGGGAAAAGCGCTGTACAAAATATTAATGATATCTGCTTCACTGTGACCGGTTTGCTCAGGAATGAATTTACCAACCTGTTCAGATCACTGTTCGATAATTATCAGAAACATGAGGCAATAATTATAGCCATAGCCTCAAAAGCAACCGGTATTACACGTGATGATATACTCCGTCTGACCGGTTTGCCAAATGCAGGAAGCTCTACAAGAATTCTGCAAGAACTTGAAGAGAGCGGTTTTCTGAGCAAGTATCTGCCTTTCGGAAAAAAAATACGCAACAGCCTGTATCAGCTTACTGACCATTATACTCTTTTCTATCTGAGATTTCTCAGGGGCCTTGGCAAAAATGAATCTGCCAGCTGGATTACATATTTTGATACTCCTCTGTTCAGAACCTGGAGTGGATATGCTTTCGAAACAATCTGCCTGAATCATACCAGTCAGATAAAACATTCACTTGGCATTTCAGGTGTACAAACATCTGTTTCATCATGGCGCTATGCCGATAAAAAAAAAGGAGCACAAATTGACCTTGTAATTGACAGAAGAGATCAGACTATAAATATCTGTGAAATTAAATTCTCGGTTAGTCCGTTCAGGATTGATAAAAAATACCAGAAGGTACTTCAGAATAAAATCTCACTTTTCAGGGAAGAAACAGAAACAAGGAAAGCATTATTCCTTACTTTTATTACTACCTTCGGAATAGACCGTAACAGTGCAGGCGCAGGTCTTGTTCAAAACAGTCTTACTATGGACAATCTATTCGTTCAGAACGATTCAGTTTTAAATACTTAGCCGTAATTTACTATTATATGAAAGCACCATCATCTTTAATTAATCTACTCCTGTTTTTTTCAATTTTGCTGACACCGGAAACAGTATCCGCACGCGATTACCATATAACTGATTATGGAGCAGTCAGAGGGACAAATTCAACGGCAGCCCTACAAAAAGCCGTTGACGAATGCTTTGCTTCCGGAGGCGGCAGGGTTGTCGTCCCCCCCGGAACCTTCATCACCGGTCCTGTTACACTGAAGAGCAACATAAATATATTCCTCGAAAGCGGCTCAGTGCTTAAGGGGAGTGAAAACATTGAAGATTACAAAGCAGGTAATTCCAGGAGAGGAATTTTTTTCTGCGAGGATGCATGTAATGTGTCGATTACAGGCGATGGAACTATTGATGCAAGCGGATCGTATTTCTATGATTTCAGCCAGAATCACGGTTCCCCTGATTTCGAAAGATCCCTTACCAGACAAAAGGAAGAATATATGAAAGATGGTACCTTCTTTACCGACGGACCGGTGAAAAGAATTTCAATGCCAGGCATGACAATAGTCTTCTTCCACTGCACCGGGGTTACTTTGTCTGGCATAACAGTTAAAGACACCCCGATCTGGGCAATCAGGTTTGGTTATTGTGAAGATGTTCTTATAGAAGGCATTACAATAAGGAACAATGTCCTTATACCGAACAGTGACGGGATACATTGCACCGCATCGCGAAACATAAGAATCTCCGATTGTGATATTGTGGCCGGTTGAAGTAACTGATTTCGATAACCTGAGAATTGACAGCTTTCAGGGTGAAGCTTCTTATAATTCAAAGAATACTCAAGGAAAGATGGATGGAACAGAATCCGCAGGATAAGAAAAGGGTAATGTGGGATCTGGCATTAGTTGAAGCATACCTTAACCCGGATAAGTCAACCATCATCAAAGCTTCCACACCTCCTGAAAACAAGCAGAGAGAGATCAGAGTATTTTCAAAAATCGATGAGAAAGCTTTAGCCGAAGATTTTTGGAATTCATTGAACAATGATCACTTAACCATAAACAGCAGTTCAGGATATACTGTTTATTGGTTCCTTGCTACAGTCCGGGCTCCCTTATTATCAAATACCTTTGTTTCAGCGGTCCTGAATGGTTCATTCCCCTTCAGAAATTCAAACCTGTAAGGCGGAGATTTGTCAATATACCGCAACTTGTGATCAACATAAAATTCAACTCTTTCAATTCTTCCATCACTATCCCCTGCCCTTACCTCAAGCACGATAGCAGAACCATCAGAATTAACAGATTGCTTAATCGAAGCCACGGGTGGCTGGTTTGGTTTCCTCTTTCCACCCTGCTGGCACAGCATTCCATATACCGCGGCAGAAGGAGCAACAGTCTGATGTACAGTATATTCTCCTGAGGGCGGACTATACGGATTATCGAACCAGAGTTCATGGATTGGCCATAATGATGAAGCAGGATACACATTATCAAGGGCATAATCATTATCCCACGGACCCGCTCCCCTGCAGCTGTCGCCCGGGCGGCTCATCCAGTCACACCTTGGGCATGGACCATAGGGAGCTATGCCGGGTATCGGATCTTCAATATTGTCATAATATGAATCGAGGTTCATAATATGTTTTGGAGGATTATCGCCAAGCCCTGTCAGCCAGAGGGTATTCAGCGGATTGCCTCCGAGAGCATAATCCGCAGATGTCTGGGCGGCATTAAAATACTTCCTGATACCTGTTATCTTCCATGCAACAAGTGCAGGCATTGCATAAGGAATAGTGGCCGAACCCTGGAGAGCCCTGGCAGATGGATTGCCTCCGGCACGAAATCCTCTTCCGGCATCAATGGCATTGGTAACACGGTTCTGAGCATAATCAACTACAATTGCCCTGACCTCCTTCCAGAGCTCTTTGTCGAGTCCGGTAAAATATTCCGGAAGAAGAGCATAGGAATAAAGGGCCCAGATAAAATTATATTCACCCAGTCTGTTGCTGCCTTTTATCTTTTGTTTGAAGATAGCTGAAAATGATTCCTGAAATTTAATGTCGCCGGTCATTTTATAAATCCAGACATCAGCAGTAGCCCTTGATGCAATTACTTTAGCAGAATCTTCAGGAAGAGTATTACTCTCAGCCCATCTGTAGGCAGAATATGCAGCCTCTTCATAATCACTCAGGCTATCCAGAATTGCTTTTTTCAAACCCTTTGTTTTATTCTTCAGGCACCAGGAATACTCAATTGCCAGAGCTGCAAAGTCATATGATAACCTGGGATCCTCGCCGAATGCGATACTGAAACCAGGGTCTTCCCATGAAGGTATTCCCATCCCTATCATTGGAAAACTGTCGCAAAATTCTGTATGTATCCTGTCACCGAAAATACCTCCTGTTTTTCCCACATTCCTCCTGAAATAATTGATAAGCCACGCTGCTTCATCAAGAATATCGGGAATACCGTTTCCGCTTTCAGGGATATTTAATTCACCATCGGAAAAGTTTTCAGGAGCAATCTCATATGCCATAAGCAATTCCCTTGGAACACGGATATGCGAACTATACCCATCCCAGTCGCCTGCATCATGATAAAATCCCCAGCAATTATCAAGTGTATCGATAATACTATTCAGGATTTTTTCCTTCTGATTATGTCCCGATTCATCTGTAAGATCAGAATTCCTGATACTCGTCAGGTAAACCCTGTGTTTTGAAGAAGCACCGTAATATTCAGGTGTGATCTTAGGATTATGATCAGCAGGTCTGGTCCATTTGGTATATTTTGCTTCCCTCTCAATTCCGCTTCTCTGGTGAAAAAGACCCCTGCAGGAAAAGTAGAAAGCATCCCTGTAGATATCGGCATCAATCTCAAAATCATAGCTGCAACCCATTCCTTCAACCACAATCCTGTATTCCCCCGGCTTACCATATGCTGAAAAATCGCATGCCCATATATCAGCCCCTGACATTGAGCCTCTTATACTTTCATTAACCGGAACGTCAGGTCTTGCAGTTTGAAAATCTGAGAATTTCCTGACAATACCGTTATATACAACTTTACTGTTAACAGAGCTAACAAGATAAAAAGCCCTTCCATTAATATCATTGCTTTCAAATCCTCCCCTGTCTCCCATCCAGTGAGAAATATATGCAAACTTTTTTTCAGATTCCGGAATGAAGCCAAGCTGGTTGACATGTATTGAAGGCGAGAGCATGCTGAAAGGATCAAACAAGAAACTAAATTCATTTATATATTCAGCCAGATTATTCACTTTCAATTCATAATTCATGCCTGCCTTCAAAGGAAATGGAAATTCCAGGTAAATCCAGTGTTCCATAACAACGGGATAATTTTCAACCTTATTCCAGGAGAACTCTGTTGGCTTGCTTTTCCTGCTTATCATCTTTGGATTTACACCTTTTGTGTAGTCCTGGTCATTCTTACTCGTAAGGGAATAATTCAGAATATTAACAGCCTTTCCGATGTCAAGCGGATCCCGAAATACCGTGTCATTTACCCCTGTTTCATGGTATCCATGGTTTCTCACATATCCGTCATCAAACCTGACAACAAGGATATGCCTGTCAACAGGCTGTATTTCAACAATATTACTTGAAATAACATAGTATGGAAATGTCAAAAACAACAGAGTGATGCCTAAGGATATTTTCATTTTAATTGAATGTTATCTCAATATTATTGCATTTATGACCGACCCGGAGTATCCCTCCTGTTGAAAGAGGCTCCCAGGAATAGCCATCTACTTTCACTTCTGAGGTCTCCTGCATGGCTAACCTGTCACATTTCACCGATAAAGGTTTTGTTTTTAACCTCAAAACATCTGTTGCTTCCGTATATGTTGAATATTTGATTGATGTCTCAAGGTATTCAATTTTTGTTACAACAGAGGTAGTTCCGAGGAAACGGTTTTTGTCAGATGGCGCCAGATCAGGCATTGCCGCCATTGCTCTCAGATAGTGCCTTACATAATCTCCATATCCGTCTGTCAGCCATATGTCATCACGGATGTAGCGGTTCCTTCCGTCGGAAGCAACGGTATATGTTGCCCAGTTGAGTGTCCGGATAGCATTTGTGATAAGGGAGGTATCACCCGATAAGGCAGCATACATCAGTTCAACCGATGCCTGGCGCGAAGAATGGCTGTTTCCCGGCACTCTGTAAACCGTCTGCTCATTCATAACAGTTACTTTATATTTCTCATATTCATGGTTCCCAAGTTCACGATATGTCCAGTCAATAATTCCTTTAACCTCATTCTTCCAGTCAGGAAAAAGCTCCCTGTTATTTAAAATGAACATAGCAAAGCTGATGGCATTGGTCTGGGTATCACTCCATCCGGGTATATCCTCAAAGAAAGGGCCCCATTTATTAGTCTTCAACGGATAGGATTTCATCCAATCGAGAAAAATACTGAAACATTTTCTGTACTTCTCTGACCTGTCCGGATCAAGAATTGTCAACTCTTCAAACATCATCATGGTTCCGGTCCAGTTGGATGTATAAAGAGCATCTCTGACTTTTTTGCCTGAACCCATATTGTCGAATAAGGAGCCTGATTCTCCGGTTTTTGCATTCATTCTGAATGGGAGGGGTGATTTGAGACTGTCACCCTCCTGAATATGCGAAGCCAGTGTTCCTGCTATTCTAAGGGCTGCCTCAAGATATCGTTTATCTCCGGTAATTTTGTACAGGTTAACAAGTTCATAGCCAAAGCTGCCTGCCTTATCCGGTTGTGTTATCCATTTCCCGTTGCGCATATCACCATCATAGACTCCTGAGTGAATATCTGTATTGTAAGGGTATGGCAGATATGGCCATTTATCCTCTTTTCCTGATAAAGATCTTTCAAGGTAGGTGTCTGCTATATACCTCATATTTTCAATGATCGGGGGATACCCGGTATATGCATAAAGCAGAGTCCATGAAGAGAGAGCCATATTGTTCTGATCACCCCCGAGGCCACGCATATCATGTTCCGGTTTCCATACCTGATGGTTCATATAATACTTAAGGCCATTTGAATCGGTCTCCATTTTATTCCAGAAATCCCACACGAGTATCAAAACAGTGTCATAAGATATTCCTAAGTCTGCTGAATACCAGGGGAGTATGGAACCATCTGTTTTAGAGATTCGCACTGTATGATATTGAATAGTATCGCTAATTATCAGAGTATCACTTAATGCAGGCTGCGGACCTTTCTCTCCTGAACAGGAGATAAGTAATGTTAAAATGATAACACATGGTATGCGGTTTAACTTTTTCATCCTATATTTATATAATCTATAATCCGGTGGAAGTAATACAATAATACTTAAAAAAATGGATCGAAGAAAATTCATAAGCAATACAGCATTAACGACAGCCGGAATAGGTATGTCTGGGATTCTTGCTGCAAAAAACATTTCCGACTCTCCGGCTCCCTCAGATACTGTGAACATTGGCCTCATCGGATGCAGGAATATGGGATACGGAGATCTGCAGCAGCATCTCTCAAATCCCGGAGTGAATTGCGTTGCATTGTGCGACGTTGATGAGAATGTGCTGAACGAGAAAGCAGCAGATCTGAAAAAGAAATTCAACCAGTCGCCAAAGCTTTACAAAGACTTCAGAAAACTCCTTGAGCAGAAGGATATCGATGCTGTTATAATAGGAACGCCTGATCACTGGCACTGCCTGATGACTGTTTATGCTCTTCAGGCAGGCAAGGATGTTTACGTGGAGAAACCGATGGCAAATTCCATTGCCGAATGCAATATTATGGTTAAAGCTGCAAATTATTACAGCAACCGGATTGTTCAGATCGGTCAGCAGCAGAGAAGCGGATTTGTTTTCCTGAAAGCGATGGAACTAATTAAATCAGGAAAGATCGGAAACCTGAGGAGGGTAAATATCTGGGCTAATTTTTCATATGGAGTGGGACAACAAATTGTTCCCGATGAGCCTGTTCCTTCAGGAGTTGATTTTGACATGTGGCTCGGCCCTGCACCATCAAGATCTTTCAATAAAACAAGGTTCCATGGAGTATGGAGGATGTTCTGGGATTACGGCGGAGGATTGATGTCTGACTGGGGAGTTCATCTTCTCGACATAGCTCTATGGGCTAAAGATATCACTACCGCACCGGAAAAGGTCCTTATTTACGGAGCTAATACATTCGAAGAACCAAGGAGCAGGGAGACCTTCGATTCAATGTCGGTAATATATCCCAAATCTGATTTTGTAATAAACTGGGATATGACAGCCGGTATCCAGAGCGGGCCATATGATTCCCCTTACGGGCTTGCATTCGTGGGTGATCTGGCCACAATTACAGTCGACAGGAATAAACTCATTGTCCGCCCTGAATGGGATAGTCTTGCTAAGAAAACCAAGACAGATGAGTATAAATTTACTGAAGGAAAAGAGTCTCATTCAGACCATGCAAAAAACTTCATAGAGTGCATAAAAACAAGGTCAAAACCTGCATGTCCGCCTGAGATTGGAAGGGCTGCAGCAATTCATGTGCATATTCCCAACATAGCTGCCAGAACCGGTGAATCGATGTTATTATGGGATGATGCAAATAACAGATTCACTAACAGTGAGAAAGCAAACCAGCTTATTAAGCCAGCCTATCGTCAGCCATGGACATTGCCCTCATTTTAGAAAGATGGGGAGAGGAGGAGATTCTGAGAAAATATCTCCGTGGACATCCGTGCTCTCCGTGGTTATAAAAAAGTATTAAATCAAAATACAAACTTATGATAACACGTCGAAAATTTATTACAGGTACAGCAGCTGCTATATCAGTTGCTCTCTTAGCTCCTGAATCTCTTGCAGTTCAGGAGAAGAAAAAACTTAAAAATTTCGGTTTCATTTCCGGAATAATAGGTAAAGAACTTAAAGGCGACTGGAAAGCTGTCCTGAAACAGGCTGCATCATATGGATTCACCGAGATTGAAACAGGTAATTTCATGGGTGATTCGGCTGAAACCTTCCTTGCTTATCTTAAAGAAATAGGGATGTCACTTCCGGCAGGCGGTTTTGAATTTAAAGCAGGTGAAGAAGACTTAAAGAAAAGCATGACACTGCTTAAAAGCCTTAAAGTAAAATATGCTATAGTCTATTGGCCATGGTATACCGGTGGCCCATTCACTCTGGAAGATTGTAAAAAGAGCACAGAGAGACTGAACTACCTGGGCAAAGTATGCAAGGATAACGGACTAATACTGTGCTGGCACAATCATAATAAGGAATTTACACCAATGGATAATGGCCTGCCATTTGACTACCTGATGAATAATACCGATAAAAACCTGGTTTTCTGCGAGCTCGATCTCTACTGGGTAAGAAAGGGAGGTGCTGATCCTCTTGAGGTAATGAAGAAATATTCCGGAAGATTTCCCGTTTTGCATGTTAAGGATATGGTTCCCGGTGATTTACAGGATTTCGAATGTCCCGGATCAGGGATTTTAGATTTTCTATCCCTGTTTAAAGAGGCTGACAAACATGGAATAAAACACTATATTGTAGAGAGAGATAATGTTCCTGATGGTCTTGCCTGTCTTAAATCATCAGGTAATTATCTTAAAAATCTGACATTCTGATACTGATAAAAGATATCCTATAACCAATGAAAAAGATTTCTCATAGACACTTGGTATTTTGTATTGGTGCTATCGCAGCTTCTGCCTGCAGTGACAATAATGCTAATAAAAAACCCAATGAATCCAGTCCAAATATTTTGTTCATAGCAGTTGATGATTTGAGACCTGAATTAGGATGCTATGGCAACAGGATCATTTCCTCTCCTAATATAGACAGGCTTGCTTCCGCCGGTGTAGTGTTCCAGCGGGCATATTGTAATATACCAGTATCAGGAGCTTCGCGCGCCAGCTTACTAACAGGAACAAGACCAACAAGTTACAGATTTATTGATTTTGACACCTGGGCAGAAAAGGATAACCCGGGGGCTCTTACTCTCCCAAAACATTTCAGAAACAACGGTTATTATACTGTCTCTCTGAGCAAGGTATTTCATCATATGTATGATAGCAGGGATTCATGGGATCAAGAATGGAGGCCTTCCGGCAAAGGATCATGGAGGAATTACACCAAGGAAGATAATATCAGGATCGATACTCTTATTAAAAGGGGGATGCCATTTGAGTGTTCTGATGTTCCGGATACTGCATATTTCGATGGTAAAACGACACAGAAAGCAATAGAATTCCTAAGAGATTCCGGGAATAAAGGAAAGCCTTTCTTCCTGGCTGTAGGATTCCTTAAGCCACATCTTCCTTTCAATGCTCCAAAAAAATACTGGGATATTTATGATCCTTCAGTTATAGGCACAGCAAATAATCCTTATCCTCCCAAAGATGCTCCATCACAGGCACTCCATAAGTGGGGTGAATTAAGGCAATACTATTCAATCCCTGAAACGGGATCCCTTTCCGATTCTGCTGCAAACAAGCTTCGTCACGGCTATTATGCTTGTGTAAGCTATGCTGATGCACAAATCGGGCTAATACTTGATGAACTGGAGAAAAACGGACTTGCAGAAAACACGATAGTCATCCTGTGGGGCGACCATGGATGGAACCTTGGAGAACATGGGCTCTGGTGTAAACATTGTAACTTCAATACCTCACTTAATGCACCGCTTATAATTAAGGTCCCCGGATTGACCCATGGAAGTAAGAATAACATTATCACGGAGTTCATCGATATATACCCTACACTTTGTGAACTGACGGGCATTTCTCTTCCTTCTCACCTGGAAGGAGAAAGCCTTGCAGGCAGACTGAAAAATCCTGAAAAACAGGAGAAAGATTTTGCTGTAAGCAAATTCTTTGCGGGAGTAACACTTATTCAGGATGATTACTTCTATACAGAGTTCCTCAATGAAAAGGATTCGGCAGTTGCAAATATGTTATTTGATCACAATTCCGATCCCGATGAAAATATAAATCTCTCAAAAAATGAAGATTTTAAAGCTATGGTTACATCATTCTCGTCGGAGCTCAGACAGAAACGGGGTAATGCATTCGTGAAGAATTAATATAGTATATTTAAAATAAGAAAGGATATTTATAGGTGTCAACAGATATCAGACACATATGGTCAGGTGATCATATCCAGAAACCTGGTGTAACGCTAAATGCCGGAAGACTTACTATGCTGTATGAAAATGGCAGTATCAGGTATATATCAGCAGGAGAAAATGAGATAATCAGAATGATTTATTCTGCGGTCAGGGATAAGGAATGGCTGACAATAAAACCGGTGATAACAAATGAATGGATTGAAAGAGGTTCCAGCTCATTCAAAATTGTATATAGATGTCTGTACAAGTCGCGGGAGGTTAATTTTTCAGCCCGTTACCTGATTGAAGGGCAGTCTGATAATAAAATAAGCTTAAGTTTTGAAGGTGAAGCGCTTGATACTTTTGAAAAATGCCGCATCGGCTTCTGTGTTTTGCACCCGGTGGAAAACTGTTCAGGTAAACCATGCATAATTACCCACAGTGATCAAAGTACAGAAACATGCATATTTCCTGTTGAAATTGATCCTCTGCAGCCATTCAGAGACATTAATTCCATGAGATGGGAAGCAAACGGGACTGAATTCCGACTTGATTTTTCGGGAGATATATTTGAGACAGAAGACCAGCGAAACTGGACAGATACTTCATATAAGACATATTGTACACCTCAGAGCCTGCCTTCACCTTCTTTAATAAGGAAGGGAGAAAAGATAAACCAGAAGGTCATTCTGAAAGTAGTCAGGAGCTTTCCTGAAAAGAAAGGCCCGGCTGTTCAGCAAACAATAACAATCAACCCTGAGATTCATCTTCCCCTGCCAAAGATTGGAATCAGTCGTTCCACAAGAGATATCCCTTTAACAGAAAATGAAGCAGGAACAATTAAAAATATCGGGTTTGATCATTACCGTACCGATCTGCACATGTACACCAGTGATTGGAAAAAGAAAGCTGATCTGGCTGGAAAAGAGGCTCTGGAGATGGGATATCCTCTTGAGCTGGCTCTCTTCTTTGATGATGGATTTCTTCGCGAGGTGAATGATCTCATCGAATGGATATCATCCTGCAATCCACGAATATCAGTTATTTTACTTTATCACAGAACCTGGTTAGTAACTCCCCTAATCCTTACAAGCCTTGTAACCCCTCTTCTTAAGAAAGCTATACCCCTGTTGATAACAGGCTATGGCACCAATGCAAATTTTGCCCAGATCAATTTCGACAGACCTGAGTCGGCACCAGGTGATCTTATATGCTATTCAGTTCAACCTCAGGAACATGCATCTGACAATACTACTCTGACCGAAAATCTGCAGGCTCAGTTGCATACTGTTGAGAGCGCCAGGCAGTTTTCAGATGGAAGAGGAATATGGGTATCACCTGTCAATATCAAGAGAAGGTTTAATGCAAACGTAGAAAACTATGAAACTCCTCATACGGAAGATTCTCTTCCTCCTCAGGTTGACAGCAGGTTAATGTCACTATTTGGCGGCTGCTGGACAGCAGGAAGCCTTAAATATCTCTGTGAATCAGGATTAAGCGGGGCAACATATTATGAAACAGCCGGAGAAAGAGGTATCATTCAGGGTGATCTCCCTTCAAGATGGCCGGATAGGTTTCAGTCTGTTCCGGGAATGATCTTTCCTGCTGCAACTGTATTTAAGTTTCTTCTTCAGGATAAGTTCCTGAAGGTGATTAAAAGCAGCAGTTCGCATCCCCTGAAATTTGATTGCCTTGTACTATCCGATGGAAAAAAGACCAGGATAATTGCAGTTAATTTTACTGCTGACAGGCAAAATATATCCATAACGGGAATACCGGGTCATGCAGGTTTGAGACAATTGCATGCAGGAAATTATCCGGATGCAGTAAGCGATCTGAAATGGATAGATAATTCTCCCTGTACAAGAATTAACCTTATAGAAAATCTTCTTCTGGAACCTTTTTCAATAAGTTTCATAAATACTGAATGGATTGTTAACGATATCTGATCTGAAACTTATATTTTTATAAAAACCGGAAACTTAAACATTATAATTTATGGTACTTGTTCAGAATTACGGATTAGCGGTATTTCTGTGTTTTGTTGCAATGGTATGCTGGGGATCGTGGCAGAACACACAGAATCTTATTGGCAAAGAGTGGCGTTTTGAACTTTTCTACTGGGATTATTCTATCGGAATATTGCTCTTTGCTCTTATTATGGCATTTACTTTTGGCAGTTTTGGAGAAGAAGGCCGCAGTTTTATGCCCGATCTGGCCCAGGCCGATCCAAAAAATCTGCTCTCATCAGCGCTGGGCGGATTTATCTGGAATATAGGTACACTGCTGCTTGTTGCTTCAATATCAATTGCCGGCATGTCAGTTGCCTTCCCTATCGGAGGCGGTATAGGCTGGACACTCGGAATCCTGATAAATTACATAGGGAAACCTGAGGGTAATCCTGCACTCCTTTTCGGCGGAACAGCTGTAATCATTCTGGCTATACTGGTAAGTATGCAATCGTACAGGAAGCTCGCCGTTCATCAGAAGAAACCTTCCTTTAAGGGCATTGCACTTGCTTTCGCTGCCGGTTTATGCATTGCATTCTTCTACAGGTTTGTGGCCTCCTCGATGGCGACAGACTTCTCCCCTGCCGACGATGGAAAGATAAGCTCTTATACTGCGGTGGTATTCTTTTCTATCGGTGCTCTCTTAAGCACAATTATTGTGAATCCCATATTTATGGCCAGACCGGTACAGGGCTCGCCGGTTAAATTTTCGGAATGGATCAGGGGTAATTCCAGGGCGCATCTTCTGGGAATGCTGGGTGGAGCAATCTGGTGCCTTGGCAACTCTGTCAGCTTTATGTCAGTGGGTGCAGCAAGTCCGGCAATATCATATGGATTGAGCAATGCAGCACCGGTTGTTGCTGCACTATGGGGAATCTTTATCTGGAAAGAATTCAGGGATGCACCAAAGGGTACAAACCTGCTGCTGACGCTGATGTTTGCTTTCTACCTGGTCGGGTTGGTGCTTATCGTTTACTCGAGATTTGCATAAATTTAACATGTACTCACCCCCCGGCCCCCTCTCTACTTCGTAAAGAGGGGGTGTAAAAAATAATAAGTTTAGAAATTTCCCCCTCATTGCAAAGCAGAGAGGGGGAGTCCTGAGCGGAGCGAAGGAAGGGGGTGAGTTCATGAGACAAAATAATAATGATTTAATCTATATAAAAACAATTCCATGAATAAGTTTATAACTCTGATTATCTTAGCATTATTTACCTTCACACTCTCCCACTCCCAGGAAAAACCCTGGCAGGGCCCCTCTGCCGATCTGTCGCATGGGAAACTGATGGTTTCCGAAAATAAAAGATACCTGGTTCACGAGGACAGAACTCCCTTCTTCTACCTTGGCGATACCGGATGGGAGCTTTTTCACAGATTGAACAAAGATGAAACTGAAAAATACCTCGAAAACCGAAGGGCCAAAGGATTCACTGTAATACAGGCAGTTGCACTTGCCGAACTCGACGGGCTGAATACTCCCAATTCAGAAGGCAACAAACCTTTGATCAATAATGATCCCTTAAAACCGAATGAATCCTACTTTGCCCATGTTGACTGGGTGATAAAGAAGGCTGCCGAAAAAGGTCTTTATATTGGTTTACTTCCAACATGGGGCGATAAGGTGGATCCACAAAGATGGGGAAAGGGTCCGAAGGTATTCAATAAAGAGAATGCATTCGGATACGGAAAGTGGATAGGGGCGAGATATAAAGATTACAAAAATATTATCTGGATCAACGGTGGCGACAGGCAGGGAGGGGGCGATAACTTCGAGGTATGGAATGCACTGGCTGAAGGTATTAAATCTGTTGACAAGAACCATCTGATGACTTATCATCCGATGGGTGAGAACAGCTCTTCCACATGGTTTCATAACAGTTCATGGCTTGATTTTAATATGATACAAACCGGACACGGACAGAGGTCCTATGCAGCTTACCTCAGATATGTAGTCAGGGATTACAATCTGCAGCCTGTTAAGCCCTGCCTTGATGGCGAACCGAGGTATGAAGATCATCCGGTAAACTGGAATCCAAATGTAATGGGCTGGTTCGACGATGCCGATGTAAGGCAGGCTCTTTACTGGAACCTCTTCAGCGGTGCATTCGGCCATACATACGGATGCCATCCGATATGGCAGATGAAGACTCCCGATAGAGAAGCCGTAGGTCTTGCCAGGAATAACTGGTACGATGTTCTTGATCTGCCCGGGGCATCTGACCTTATTCATGCCCGCAGACTAATTGAATCACGTCCTTTTCTCTCGAGAATCCCTGACCAGTCTCTTATTGTCCCGGCATATTATCCTGAAACTGACTATGTTGTTGCCACACGCGGGGATGGCTATGCTTTTGTGTACTTCCCGACAGGATGGAGTGCAGAAATTGATCTTGAAAAAATGAAAAGTGAAGCTGTTCATTCCTACTGGTATGACCCCAGGACAGGGGAATCAACTCTTATCGAGACTATCGATGATATGAGACCCAGGAAGTTCACGCCGCCTTCAAACGGGAGAGGTAATGACTGGGTCCTTATACTTGATGACGTCTCCAAAGGATTTAACTTACCGGGTAAGTAACATGCAAATCGGTTTAAGTTCATATACCTACACCTGGGCAGTCGGTGTTCCGGGATCAATGCCCGGGAACCCACTGACTGCCAAAGGAATTATTGATAAAGCAGCTGAATCAGGACTGAAACTGGTCCAGATTGCTGATAATCTTCCACTTGAAAAATTCCCGGAAGATGAATTGAATGATCTGCTTGGATATGCGATACAAAATAAGGTAGAGATTGAAATGGGAGGCCGGGGCATGACTCCTGAACACACCATGCAATGCCTGAAAACAGCAGAACTTCTGAAATCACAAATCCTGAGGATGGTAATTGATGGTCAGGATTTCGAACCTGACATTCCTGAAATATCCGGAATTATAAAAGATCTTTTACCTGAATTCAGATCGAGGAATATCACTCTTGCTATCGAGAATCACGACCGTTTGATGGCGTGGGAATTTGAAAGGATAATACAGAATGTCGGAAGTGAACTGGTTGGTATATGTCTTGATTCTGTAAACTCAATGGGAGCTGGTGAAGGCTTTGAAGAGGTAGCCCGGATCCTTATTCCTTACACCGTAAATTTCCATATTAAGGATTTTACTATCAGGAGAGTGTCGCACAAAATGGGAATCATTATTGAAGGTACTCCTGCTGGCAAAGGTCGGCTTAATATAAGAGAGGTCGTCAATAAGCTGAAGCAAAAAGGACAATGCAGCAGTTCCATACTGGAGCTATGGACCCCTCCTGAACAGGATATTAAAAGTACTATTTTAAAAGAGAACCGGTGGGCTGAGGAGAGTATTGAATATTTGAAGAAAATCATAACCTGATCTGCGATAATCAGCGTGATCTGCGGGAAAAAGTATTTCCCGCAGATTTCGCAGATTTGCGCTGATTTAAAAAATAACTTATGGGAAAATTAAAATTTGCAGTATTAGGTTGCGGATTCTGGTCGAAATTCCAGATTGGCGCCTGGAGCGAACTTGAAGGAGTCGAACTTGTTGCGGTATATAACCGGACTATTTCAAAAGCTCAGAAAATTGCTGACTACTTTAAGGTTCCGGCGACTTATGATGATCCTGAAAAGCTGTTCCGGAATGAAAAACTTGATTTTATTGACATTATAACAGATGTTGACACTCACGCCCATTTTGTAAATATGGCGGTAAAGAATGGAATAAAACACATTATCTGCCAGAAACCAATGGCTCCTGATTTTGAAACTGCCAAAGGAATGGTGGAATTGTGCAAAAATGCAGGAGCAAAACTCTACATTCATGAAAACTACCGCTGGCAGGCTCCTGTAAGAAGGTTAAAGCAGATAATTGATTCAGGTGTAACAGGCAAGCCATTCAAAGCCAGAGTCTCCTTTCTCTCAGGTTATCCGGTATTCGACAACCAGCCATTCCTGAAGGAGCTTGACCACTTCATTCTCACTGATATGGGGTCGCATGTACTCGATGTAACGAGGTACCTTTTTGGGGAATGTAATGACCTTTGGTGCGAGACAAGAGCGGTAAACAAGGGTATTAAAGGTGAGGATCTCGCTGTGATCATGATGAATATGAAGAACGGCATGCCGGTATATACTGAGATGTCGTATGCCTCAATCGTTGAGCATGATTCATTTTCAACACTTCATATCCTTGTTGAAGGTGAAAAGGGATCTGTATACCTTGGACCAAAATTTGAGATACGCATTACAACAAAAACCGGAACTGTTTCGGAAACTGTAAAGTTTCCATCCTATACCTGGGCTGATCCTGATTATATAGTAAACCATGAAAGCGGAATTCATGTAAACCGCAATATACTTGAGGCAATTCAGGGCACAGGTAAAGCGGAAAACACCGGAGATGATAACCTGGAAACTGTAAGGCTTATATGGGCATGTTACAATTCGGCAAAATCAGGGAAAAAGATCAGAATTGAAGAGTTCATTTAATATTATACGAGGAAAAATGCAAAAAGTTACACTTGTTGGAGCAGGAGGTAAGATGGGTTTCCGTCTGACCCAGAATCTTAAGAATTCAGATTATGAGATGGCCTACCTTGAAATCAGTCCGCAGGGTATGCAAAAGCTTGGAGAAAAAGGTATTGTGGTTACCAGCGCAGGGAACTGTATTCCTGAAGCCGACATCGTCATACTCGCAGTGCCTGATGTAGCGTTGTCAATGGTCTCAGGGGAAATGATTCCGATGATGAAAAGCGGAGCGCTGGTTGTAACACTTGACCCGGCAGCTGCTCTGGCAGGAAAGCTCTTTTCACGGAGCGATGTATCATATTTCATAACCCATCCTGCTCATCCTTCCATTTTCAACTGGGAATCCGAGGAGGAGAAAATGAAAGACCACTTCGGAGGTATAGCTGCAAAGCAGTCAATTGTTTGTGCCCTGATGAGTGGCACTGATGACGACTATCTTAAAGGAGAAATACTTGCGCGAACATTTTATGGACCAATTCATCGTTCCCACAGAATAACAGTTGAACAGATGGGGCTTCTCGAACCGGCCCTGGTTGAGACACTGGCATCTACCTGTATTTATGTAATACGTCAGGGGCTCGATGAAGTGATTAAGAGAGGCGTTCCTGCCGAGGCTGCGAGGGATTTTCTGTTAGGTCATCTCCGTATCCAGATGGCGGTCCTCTTCAATGAACTTCCCGGCGCTGTCTTTTCAGATGCCGCAAATAAAGCGCTGCAAAGAGGATTAAAAGAATTCATTAAGGATGACTGGAGGAAAGTTTTTGAACCGGAGAATGTAAGGGATCAAATAGCTTCAATAACATGAAAAGATTACTGATTTTTCTGATTGCCGGTATACTGCTGGTAAACAATCACGCAACAGCTCAGCAGACAAACTGGAGCCACTTCAGGGGAAACAACCTCAACGGGATATCCGATTCGGAAAACCTTCCGGTTCAGTGGAATGAAGCACAAAATATTTTATGGAAAATACCCATTGCCGGTAAAGGGTGGTCCTCTCCTGTGGTTTGGGGCGAACAGGTGTGGTTAACCACCGCCTCCCCATATGGAAGAGAGATGTCCGGCATTTGTCTGAATTCAAAAACCGGCAGGGAGATCTTCAATATCAGACTATTTGAACTGGATAAAACGTATTCAAAGCATGATTTCAATACGTATGCCACACCAACTCCATGCATTGAGCAAGGATTCGTATATATCCATTTCGGTACTTCCGGAACAGCATGCCTCAGAACAACAGATGGTTCAGTGGTCTGGAAACGAACTGATCTTAACTGTGAGCACATACAGGGACCTGCTTCATCACCGGTAATATATAAAAATATGCTGATCCTTCATTTGGAAGGATCTGACATTCAATACATTGTGGCACTTGACAAAACCACCGGGAAAACTATCTGGAAAACAGACAGGCCTGCAGAGGTATATGATAAACTCAAACCCATTGGTAAAAAAGCCTACATAACTCCCATTATAATAAATGTAAAGGGAAGAGACCTGCTGATATCAAACGGTTCTGCTGCCTGCATTGCATATGATATTCTTACAGGCAAAGAGGTGTGGAGGGTTGTCCAGGGAGAAGACTCAACCATATCAATGCCGGTAACAGAAAATGGAATTGTATACTTCTACACCGGCTTCGTTACCCCTGGTGAAGGTGAACAGTATGCCGAATTGCTTGCCGTTGATCCGGCCGGTTCGGGTGATGTGACATCGACACATGTTAAATGGAGGTTCAAAGGAGCTGTTCTTCAGCTTCTTACACCTCTCATAAAGGATGGACTGATTTATACTGTGGACACTAAAAATAACCTGTTCTGTATTGATGCAGCTACAGGAAAACAGGTGTATACCAGGAGAATGACAGCCAAATATAACTCCTCCCCTGTTTATGCCGGAGGAAATATCTACTTTACGTCGGTTCAGGGAGAAACAACTGTTATAAAAGAGGGAAGAAAACTTGAGATAGTATCCCGCAACAAGCTTACAGGGGAAATATATGCAACTCCTGCCATAACAGGTAATAAACTGTTAATCAGAACT
>Ga0209319_1000214_pt1 | contig 94204 bp, 85 predicted proteins | sample RifGroE2_FD_184000 | JGI IMG/M metagenome (GOLD analysis project Ga0209319, IMG submission 184000) | Groundwater microbial communities from Rifle, Colorado - Groundwater E2 (SPAdes) (version 2) | ecosystem: Environmental > Aquatic > Deep subsurface > Groundwater | place: Rifle, Colorado, United... | reverse complement strand
GTTCGTTAACAAGAATATCAAAATTATCCTTAATTTGTAACATGTATTATATTATATTTTACATAACAAAAATAATTATTAGAATAAATAAAACATTCATTAAAATAATATTTAATGTTAAAAATTTGTGTTTACCCTTATTCGTTTTCCTTAACGCACTAATATTGATTTTTTATTAGATTATTTTCAATTTTATTTGTATAATTGTTCAAATAATTTACTAATAGTTGGTAATTTAATTATTGGCTTAAGTGCTAATTTGTTTTGTTTAATAGCTTCTAAACATACATCATAATTTTGATATTTAATAAATTTGATTGCTAAATTGTTTTGTTTAATAGCTTCTAAACATATATCATGAGTCTGATTTGTAACATATTCAAGTGCTAATCCATTTTGCTTAACAGCTTCCAAACAATTTTCTTCTGTTTGAATTTTAACATATTTAAGTGCTAATCCATTTTGTTTAACTGCTTTTAAACATAAATAAGGTAAACTTAAATCACAACTTTTATATTTAACATATTCAAGTGCTAATCCATTTTGTGTAACAGCTTCTAAATATAAATTATATGTTTTATTTCCAGCACGACGCTCAATATATTCAAGTGCTAATCCATTATGTTTGACAGCTTCTAAACATAATTCATATGTTGGTTTTTCAATATGTTGAAGAATCAATTGAGGATCCAATTGATTTTTTTTAACAAGTTCGACACATAAATTATTTATTTTTATTTTTGTACGTCCAAATGTCATTTTACTTTGCTTTAAAAATATTTGCAAATTATTTGATGATAAGTTAGAAAAAAAATTAATTATCGTCTCGATTTTTTCAATAAATATTTTATGTGCTTTATATTTACGTTCATATTCATATTCATCTTCTTCACAAATTTCTTCACAATAAATAGATTCATTATCGTCTAATTTGATTGTTGCAATCAAATCACCATAATCTAAAAATCTCATGATATTATCACGATCGGTAAAATATAATCCACCACTTTCACACGAACCTGACGGATTAAATTTTAATGTGTCAATATTTTCCCCTAATTTATATTTAAATCCGTAATGTATTAATGTTTCATCGAGTATTTTATATAATCGAACTCCTTTAAAATCTTTTCCTAATTTTAATGTCATTTGTATTCGTATGTGTTAGTATTTGATTGAGTAGTATTAAATTAAAAATTTCAATTTTTAATATTTTATGCTCGAATTCGTTCGGACATGAAATATTAAAAAATATAAGAACACAATAGATTTCGATTTTTAATTTTTCAATTTTATGTATATGTATATATATACGCATGAACAATAAAATAGATATATTTAGTTTATATGAATATTTACCAAATAATATGTTAAGTAAATTTCAAAACAAAAATGTGTTTATATATTTTATCTGTTTAATTGTTATAATATTTATTGCTAAAATCACAAAAAATTTTTCATATGTATTTATTTGTTTATCTTTATTAACAATATATATATATTATTGCCAATTAACTTATAACACAAATTATGTGTTGGGAACTGAAAAAAAAAAAAAATATCTCAACATCTTAAAAATTAATCCATCATTATTAATTACAAAAGATGATCAAATAATTGAATTACTACATAGTGCTTTATTTATCAAAGAAAAATCACCAACATATTTTAAACAACTAATTAATTATATTGAAGATTTCTTAACTTCATATCAAACATTACGACAAAATATTAATAATATCTACATAAAAAAAACTGACCTAATTAAACCTATCGAATTATCCGAAATCCAACAATCGATTCTAATTAATGATATTAGAGATAAATTAGAACGTGTTATGAAACATATTGAAACCATGATATTCAATAATCCAAAAGATATTACATATTTAGAATCATATTATCAATTTTATCAACTAATTAGATCACATTTGAGTAGATATTATAATAAAATATTATCTGATTATAATTTTAAAGACCACACATCACAATATCAATTAACAAGATCATCAGAAAATAAATATGATTTTTTAAATAAATAGATTAAATATTGATCCATTGAATAAACAAATAAATTATTATTATTGTTATCGTTAAAAAAATTAAAATAGTTAATAATCTATAATTTTTTTTAATTATTTTCATAAAATTTTTTAAATTAAAATGATCCAAACGACCAATCTCAATAAACATATCATAAATATCAAGCATCAACCCATTTTTTAATTGTCCAATAGTTAGATCATTCAAATCTAAATTTTTGCGACTCATTTCTTTTAATTTGATTTGATCCTTAATTTTTCTTTTTTTTCTATTTATTTCATTAATTTCACTAAATTTAATATTAAACTTATTTACATCAAATAATCCAGCAATTATAAAATCTGATGGTTTAGGTTTATCTAAATCAATTTTTTTTTGTAATAAATCATCTTCTTCAGTTAATTTTTTAATATCATAATCAGTATCAGGAAATTTATATTCGACTGTAGTCATTTAATAATATAATATTAACACAAATTAATATTATATAACATATTTCGATTAGTTTTTAATTATTAATTTGAATTTATTAGTTTTCAAATAACTAAATCTCATAAAAAATTGAAATCTCATAAAATCATTCTAATTTTTTATTTATTAAGTTCGCATATACGCGAACTTAATAAATAAAAAATTGAAATTTAGTTATTTAAAAACTAATAAATTATATATAAACATAATATATTAATATGTTAGCACCAATATGTTTTTCATGTGGTCATGTTTTAGCACATTTAGAACTTCCGTTTGAAAATGGGTTGCAAGAAATTGATAATAATATTAAATTATCTGAAGAACAAAAAGCCCAAGCAAAACGTGAATTAGTTGATAAGTTGCTACCATTAAGATGGAAAACTCGTTATTGTTGTAGAAGTAGATTATTAAGTTATGTTGATGTCGTTAAAATTATTGTTTAAAAATTTAATTTTTATTTTTTTGTAATTTTTTTATTATTTCATAATATTGTTCGTTTGTTTGCTGTTGTTTTTTGATATTATTTTTAAGTTTATCAATTTGATATTTAAGTTGTTTAATCTCAATATCACGATTATCTAATTCATTTTCATAAAATTGTTTAACTTCTTCTGTAGTCATTTTTTTATAAATAATTTTATTTTTTAATTGTACTGACCATGTTAATTTTCCATTTGACAAAACCATATATTCTTTTTCAAGATCTAATTTAATTATTGTTCCGCCCATTCTAAATAATTTTTTTGTCATTTCATTATTTAAAACAATATCAAAATATCTAACATGAGTACCTGTTTTTAAATCATTTAAATCTTCAACTTGTTCATATTCTTCTAATAAATTATTTATATCTTCTTGTGTTAATTTTTCTTGTAATGTATTTAATGGTTTGACAAAACCGTCAGATCCTAATCTAATTAATTTTTGACTCATATATCAAATAATAAATATATTTATTATTTGATGTTTATATTAATTAAAATTATATTTCATCACCAAATATTACTTTGTGCTTATTTTTTTTGTTGTTATTTAATTTTAAATATAAATCATCTTTCATTTCTTTAACTCTTTTATCAACATCTTCTTTGAATAAATCATAAAGTTTATTTTTTTCTTTATTTTGCTCAAGTTTATTTTTACCATATATTTTATATTTAAGAAATCGTAATTTCCAGAATATATTTGATTTTAATATCAATACCATATCTACTACTTTGGAACCATTAATAATATTAACTAAAAATCCACCATTATATGTTTTTTCTTCGATATTTCCAGTATCAATATTATATATTTTTTTTACGTATCTAATGTGCATCCCAATATGTAAATCTTCTAAATTATCACGAGTTATTAATTTATAACCTGAAATATCTTCTTCATTATTTTCAATCAAAACATCATCATTTATTATCTGTTTACTTATATTTTTCCAATTCATTATTTAATCAAAATTAAGATATTTTATTTTTAAATTAAAATACGTTAATGGTTAAAAAATAAATATCACAAATTTATTTATTATTCTCATTTTCATTTTCATCTTCATCTTCATCTTCATTTTCGTTTTCATCTTCATTTTCATCTTCATCATTATCTTTATCAGTTTCATCATCTTCGTTATTATTTTTACTTTTACTTTTAAGATCTTCATAAATTTTCTCATATAATGAATTAGTATTATTAAATACACAATCATATTTATTATCAGTTTTCGTATCATCCAACGTAATAGTTTGTTTAATATTTAAATATTTATCATATTCTTCGGATTCTGTTAGTTTTATTGATTCAGTAATTAGTTTTAATTTTTCAAATATTTTGAACTTATTTCTAAATAAATCTGGAACATCATTTTTTTCTCTTGATTTTTCATTCATTTCGTTAACTAAACATTCAAACATACTTTTGTCTGCTTTGAAAATTCGTTTTTGTTCTTCTTCTTTTTCATTAATATTTTTTTGATCTGTTTCAAATAAACCAACCTGATGTTTATCTTCTAGATATTTATCAACATTGTTTGTATATTTAATATTATTTTTTTGTAATTTTATTTTTTCCAACTCAATTTTCATTTTAAGTAAATCAATTTGTTTTTTTAATTCATTTTGTCTGTTTATAGGTTTCTCTTGTTGTTCACTAACGTTCACAACTTGCCTTTGTGTTCGCTCATTAACATTTGCTCTCATAAGTTCTTGTTGTTCATTAACGTTCACAACGCGTCCTTGTTTCTCGTTCAATTTGTTTATTTCAATAAACTCATTATTTTCTTGTCCTTTGTTTGTATTACTCAATCCAACTAATTCGCCCTGTATTCTCTCGTTAGCACTCGATTTCATAAGTTCTCGTTCGACTTGCCCGAGTGTATTTTGTTTATTTTGGTATTGTTCGTTATTATTTATTTTATGTTTGATGTAAATATCATGATTTATTTCATCAGACGTTTCTGGTAATTGATCATTAACAGGTATAAATATATTAACATCAGACTCAATATCTTTTTTTAATAAAACTTCAAGTTCAACTTTATTTCTCGATAATATTGAATTTTTAATAACAATTTTATTATCATGTTCATCATATAAGTCAAAACTATTAATATCAATTTTATATGAATTAATAGGACAATTATTTGAATATTCGATTATTTTTAGATCATTAAAAAAATCGAGTTTATTTTTGTCACAATATAAAATAATTTTAATGTATGTTAATATATTGCTATACACAATATCAATCGATTCATAGACACTTAGTATATTGTCATTTTTTAATATAATAAATACCATTTGATATATATAAATATCTATCTTTTTATATATTCGATACTAAACGAATTTAAAAATATACAATAAATTTGAAAATTATTCATATTATGAATATTTATATATAATATTACCAACATATACTTAATAATGAATAAAAAAAACAATTCATTCAATAGTCGCAAAAAACATCAATATAATCATTATAATTATCAATCTTATTATCAACCTTATTATCAACCTTATTATCAATCTAATTATCAACCTAATTATCAACCTAATTATCAACCTAATTATCAACCTAATTATCAACCTTATTATCAATCAAATTATCAATCAAATTACCAACGTTACGATAAATATAATAATATAAATTATTATGATACAAATATGTACTCGAACTACCAAAATAAACCGAATAAATTGTATGATAGAAATTTAGTTTTTAAAAAATTTTCGACTACGAAAAATAATATAAAACATAAACCATTAAATCCACATGCAAAACCATTTATTCCGTCCCAATTACAAAATAAATTACAAAATAGTAAACAACAAAATTCACAACCTAATATTTTAAAAATTAGATTTATTGATAATAAAATATCAACTGACGGTTCTGTTAATAAATTTATGGATGATGATAATAAAATTATCGATGAAATTTTTAAAACTATTTTAAGTATGACTAAATCTGATATTAATACTGAAGTAGTTAATGAACATAAATTAAAAATTATAAAATTTGATCCGAATATTGAGTATAAAGAGATTAATCAAAACGTAAAAACTATTGATGATCTTTTAAAATTATCCGAAATATATGATGAAACTAAACCTGATTTAATGATGAAATATACTGTGGACTTAAAAAAATTATCCAAAATGAAAGAACCATTAATTGAGCTGAATAATATGATCGGAATGGAACCAGTAAAAAAATCAATCGTAAGACAAATTGTTTATTTTTTACAAGGATTCGAAGAGCAACAAGATATGTTACATGTTATAATTACAGGATCGCCGGGTACTGGAAAAACAAGTTTAGGTGTCATTTTATCGAAACTATATTATTCAATGGGTTTACTTGATAATAAATCATCAATCAACCCGATTAGTGGAAAAAAAGAAGATTTTCTTTTTAAAATTTATAAAAGATCAGATCTAATTGGACAATATTTGGGCAGTAGTGCTATTAAAACACAAAAAGCAATTGATGAATGTTTAGGAGGTGTTATGTTTTTAGACGAAGCATATTCATTAGGACATGAAGAAAGGTCAGATATTTATACTAAAGAATGTGTCGATACAATTAATCAAAATTTATCAGAAAAAAAGAAAAATTTTATTCTAATTATTGCGGGTTATGCTGAACAACTCGATAAATGTTTTTTTTCGCACAATGAGGGTTTAAAACGCCGTTTTGCATTTACATATGACATTGAAAAATATAGTAATAATGAATTAGCAAAAATGTTAATATTTAAGATTAAAAATAATAATTGGAAATTAGATGAATCTATTAATATTGAAGACATAGTTGATATTATTCATAATTCCGAAAATACATTCAAAAATTATGGGGGTGATATTGAATCATGGTTATTTCAAATTAAAATAGAACATGGTGTACGTATATTTGGTAAACATCCAAAACATCGTCATCAAATTAATATTGATGATCTAAAAAATAGTTTGGAACAATTAAAATTAGTTAAAGAAAATAAAGTTATTAAAAATAAAGAAGAACAAGAAAAACAAATAATTCAGGCTTTATACTTATAAAATAAATTATTTAATAAAATTTTTAATAATTTATTTTTTAAATTATAACTTAATATTTTTTAAAATATTAAGTTATAATATACAATGTCAGAATCAGAATTTTTTGATGAACATAATAATAAAAATAAAAATGTCGAAAATTTTTTAAAATATCATCCTCATAGATGTTGTAGATGTGGACACCATTTTGGAAAATGTAAATGTCAAAAAAAAATGTTCAGGTATTATAACAATCATAAAAATGATTGTTTATGTGCTAAACTAATAAAATGTTTACTTTGTTTAATAATCGCATTTATGATTTATAAAATAATAATGTATGAAGAAAAAAAATCTTAATTCTTAATATATAATGGGAAATTTCATTTACACAAGACATAAAATATTAATTTATCCAAAAAATATTGAACATTTTAATAAAGATACATTAACACAAAACTTACTTGATCCAATCAAAATTAATTTAGATAACAACGTACTTACACCAATAATTGCTGATAGAATAAAACCAATACAGCCTCCAATATTAAAAAATTTTATAATACAACTAAATGATTTACCAAAAATTAAAAAAAATATTGAAATTTTACGTAATTTACTACTTAGTAACGAAGAATATAATAATGAGTTATTAAAAATAATTATTAAACAACAATCAATTATCAACAACAATATTAAATTTTATGATGAAATTAATAAAAATTTAACACGTTATAAAAATACTGATAATATTAGATATAAAATAAAAAATAAACGTAATTTTATTGAAGATGATTATAAAAGAATAGTATTAAAAATGAGACATAAAATAAATACAAAAAATGAAAAAATTAAAAAAATATTATTATAACCTATTTTTGTTTTGGTTTTCTTCCTCTTCGGACTTTTGGTTTTTCGATTATAATATCAGGTTCTAGTTTAGGTTCTAATTTAGGTTCTAATTTAGGTTCTAATTTAGGTTCTAATTTAGGTTCTAGTTTAGGTTCTAATTTAGGTTCTAGTTTAGGTTCTAATTTAGGTTCTAATTTAGGTTCTAGTTTAGGTTCTAATTTAGGTTCTAATAAAATTGGTGTTGTTGTTGACATTGTATTTGTTGTCACTAACTGATTTTTAATAAATTGTTCTTCGACATCTGCTAAATGTGATTTATTATATGATACAGATCGATCAGCGATCTGTGCACGTTGTTGTGCTGAAGTATTATTAATATGAGCGATTCCGTGAGAGTCAGGTTCAAAGAAGAACGAAATAAGAGCCATAATGATTTTATCAATTCCCCATAACGGACTCCATTCATCTTTGTGAAAACCACTATTTGACATACAAATTTTTTTATTAATTTCGAATCTTCCAGAAGGCGTTAACATAATATAATCTGGTGGTTCAAAAGGATATTTTTCAGTGAAAATAATTTTTAAATAATATACTCCCCCTTTGTATTCATCTGACAAATTATGTATTTTAACATACCAAATATTTAAATCTTCTGTTGGTATTGCTTCATAATATTCACAAGGAGATTTCTTGAGATCATTAACAAAACTCATAAGACGTTTAATGTTAGTATTTTTAATATGAGAATTTTTATTTGACGACATTTATATTTAATTTGTATTTAATATGATATAAATAATTTAGTTAAATTCTAAGTTAATTATTTTCAATATTTTTATAATATAATTTCTCATAATATTATATAAATTATGAGTTCCAAGAATAGTGTTAGTAAACCAGAATCAAATGAAATAAAACAATCTGGTATTAAAAAACATGGTCAAACAATTACAATAATTGTTTTGATTGGAATTATTGCGGTCATGGCTTGGTTTTTATGGGAAGCAAAAATAAAAAATATTGGCGAAGGTTCATCTGATGTCACAGGAGAAACTTCGTCTGAAGTTTCAGGCGAAACTGGTGAAGGTGTAAGTCAATAAATGAACAAATTCATATATCATCAATATTAATAATTTTCGTTTCACTAATTTTGCTATCTTTATGCATTTGTTTTGAGATTTTACTTTTTTTTTCACAATTAGCACCCAATAAATTGATTCTTTTTTGAACATTATTGTTTAAAATTTGTTCATTTTCAGATTCATTATTTTCATTATCTTCACCGTCTGAATTATTATTTTGTTCTTCATTAGTATAACCAAATTCAATATTAATTTCGTGTTCGTCAATATTTTTATTTGTTTCTTGATTTTTAGGAATTTCACCTTTAAATTTAAGTTCTTCAATATGATCAGAATTATATTTATGTCTAATATCATATATTTTTAATCCTAACGATGATTGAAATTCACGTTTACCAACTAATAAAATATCACCCTTTAAAAATCTTTGTCTTTTAACAATACCTCTTATAATTCCTCTAACTTCTAAATTATTATTTTCTCCACCAATAATTTTTAAACTACAACTACCTCCTCCTAAATTGGATAATACAACAGCATATTCTGTATCAACATCTTTAATAACAAGTGGATGATTATAACGACTATTTTTACATTTTTTTGCTTTATTGCCCCCTTTAGTATTTTTTGGCATATTAAATAAATATAATATAATAAAAATATTATATTTATGTTTATATAATTCAATTTTTTAGAATAATAGTTTGCATATATGCAAACTATTATTCTAAAAAATTAGATGCAGACAATAGACAAATTCAATTTTTTATAATGATAGTTTGCAAATATACAAACTATCATTATAAAAAATTAGATGCAGACAATAGACAAATTCAATTTTTTATAATGATAATTCGAATTGTAAATATAAAAATATATATGTGGAACAAAAAAAATATAGGATTAGATTATATTAAACTGAATGAGTATTTTTATTAACTTAATACACATATTTGTTATAGCACCTATTATTATGTATGCTGGATTAAATTTTAATAAAGAAAATCCATTAAATAAATATGTCGGAATTGTATTTACAATGATTGCTTTACTTATTGGTATTATTAATGGTTTGTATATTTCTAAAAAAATGTATAAAGAACCAACTAATCAATCAGATAATTTACGTGATTTGATTAAAAATGTCGATCAATATTTCCAAGATTTATTTAGCAATGACAAACAAAAATAAAATATATAATATATTTATATATTGACTATGGGTATAACTATACACTTAATTCATATTTTCGTTGTCGCTCCTGCTTTAATATATCTCGGATTTAATATGGATAAAGAAGATCCTTTAAATAATATTATTAGTACATCTCTTTTAATTTCAGCATTATTGGTTGCTGTTTTGCATACTTATTTAATTACCAAAAAAATAAATAAAAGTTCAAGTAAACCTATTATAATATCATTAGATAAAACAACTATCGAAGATAAAAAAAATAAATCAAATATATAATTATAAATAATTATTACAATCTTTAGTTACTGATTTTATTTTTTGATAAAAACATCTAACGTGCTAATATTATTTTCATCTCTTATTATTTTACTTTGTTTAATAATAAAATATATTATTATGATCAAAAATATTATTCCAACAGTTTTAATAATATTTAATTTATTATTAATATTCGAAACATTGTTATGTCCATTTATTATTTTTCGTGTATGATGTTCTGTAATAATTAATAATATTATCATAAACAATATTATATATTTTGCTTGGTGTGTTTGTCCTATAATGTTACTATTAATAAATACAAACATAAATATACACGATATAGTTTTAATTAGTACGCGCACTAGTTCTTTATCATTTAAATTTTCACTAACGAATAGATTATCTAAAAAACTAACATACAAACCTAATAATAAAAATATCCAAGTCAAATTTATATTTCTATTATATGACGAATAAAATGATAATGCATATAATATTAAACTAACGCAACCAATAATTTCTGATTTAAATCCAATAAATTTAAAAAAAGGTTTACAAATATTTAATATTTTATAAACAACAACATCGATCGGATTAAATATTGAAAATATATTTTTTTTTGTTATTGGTGTTTGTGATTTGGTCATTCCCATTACCATTAAATTTCGAATATCTGGAATAAATTGTTTTATATTTGTTTTATTATCACTCATCGAAAATATATATTTACGATACAAATTAATTTTCTCTTGTTAACTTAAATCTTGTTCACTTATATTACATTATATATTATAATATATGACAACTTATAATTTTGATAATTTTACAAGCCTAACTGCGTCTGAAGAACAAAATAAATTTATATCGTCTGACAATAAATTTATAATTTTAAATTCATGTGCAGGATCAGGTAAGACGAGATGTTTATTATTAAAAATTAAATATTTAATTGAGACATATAATATAAAAAATACAGATTTAATAATTTGCACATATACAAAAGCAATGGCTAAAACAATTAAAACGCGCATAAATTTATATTTTGATGATTTAAATGGTGCATTAATAGGAACTTTTCATAGTATTAGTTATCAACTTATTAAACCATTATTATATAACAATACTGATATTAGTAATAATGAAATATCTTCACAACGAGAAACTGGAGCGAAGCAATCAGTTTCGAGTTATGAGAGCGAACAAATTTTGCAAACACAAGAAGAAATATTAGTATATACATATGAAAATATTATTAATGGAAATATTAATTTATCAAATAAATATTTTTTAATTGATGAATATCAAGATTTAACACAAATGCAACAAAAAATAATATATTATTTGTTAGAATATAATAAAATAAAAGGAGTTTTTTTGATTGGTGATAATAATCAATCAATATATGAATTTTATAATGGTCAACATATTAATATTTGGGTTGATAAAATTTTAAATTTAAATATTGGGTCATATGTTAATAAAATTGAAACCAACGAAATGAAATTAAAAAAACTTGGAATAATAATTGAAAATAACGAAACTAATGAAGAAAAAATAAATAAAAATGAACAAATAATTAATAAATTTATTACACTTAATCTTACTAAAAATTATAGATCAACAACTGAAATAATAAATTTAGCTAATTGTTTTCTAAAAGAAGAAGATAAAATGATTAGTAATTATACATATAATAAATCTAAACCAAAATTATTTTTATTTGATACGTGGATTGATGAAATTAATTTTTTATGTCAAATTATTGATTTATATGTTAAAAATAATAGATTTAAAACGCAAGGATCAATCGCAGTACTTAGTCGGTATAATAAAACATTAGAGTTAATTGAAGATAAACTTCTTAATATGAATATTAGTTGTAATTATATTAAATACAATTCAAAAATACAATTATATTCAATTAATCTTTCAACAATTCATTCAGCAAAAGGATTAGAGTTTGATAATGTTTACTTTGTCAATTCGGCTTATAATATTGATAAAGAAAACAAACAATTATATGATGAAGAATGTCGTATTTTTTATGTAGCAATTACACGAGCAAAAAAAAAACTTGTCATATCATCTAACAAAGAAAAAAATCAGCTATTAGTCGATAAAACTAATAGTAAATTATATGATATTGTTGATAAACGAGAATTCATTAAAACAAATGCAAATAACAATGAAGATAAATTAATAGAAAATATTAATTTATTAACAATCAAAGATAAAACAAAAAGTTGGTTTGCTGTTACTGATTTTATTAAATTATTAGGAGGTGAACACATTATTAATATTAAAAAAATATTATCACATGTTTTATCATTTAAACCATCTGTTAATAAAATTCATAATGAACTCAAAATTCATATCCCTCCATGTTTTTCTAGTGTTAAAATTATATCAAATACACAAAATGTATTTGGATCTTTTATTGATGCATTAATAAGTAGACATATACAATATATAAAAAAAGAAAAAATACAATTTCAGGATTTGAATAAATTAGTTTTATTAAATTATTTGGATAATAAGACAGATATGACGTTATTAACAGAAAAACAAATAACTCAACTTAAAGAGCTATATAATATGAGTGATTTATTATTTAAGTCGAACATATTACTTGATAAAGTTAATTATGATATTCCAAAAATAAATAATAAATTCGAACATTCGTTACGCGAATCTTATTTAAATTTTATTGATATAAATAACAATAGTATTGACATTTTATATGATATATTTGTTGTATCTTTGACGAATACAATATTAAATGAACGTTTGGCATATCAATATCTTCCACAATATATTACGAAAGCAGATATTAATGATATTAAATATCTGGGATGGTATAAAATTATTCTTGAACACATTGAAAATTTAGTTAAAGATAATATATCAATTGAATGTCAAAAAGAATTGTCAAATCATTATTTAAAAATTATTGGTTTTGCTGATATAATTATTCCGGATAAAAATATTATTATCGATGTTAAAACTTCAATTTTTGAATATCCAAAACTAGAACATTTGTTACAAATATTATTATACGGTTTGTTATGTCAAACTAATATTAATCGTTATCAAATATACAATCCAATTTTTGGATTAAAATATGAATGGATTTTACAAGACGATGTGTATAATAAAAAATATGTTGATCAATCAAAAAATAAATTAATAGATTATATTAGTTCGATAATTCCAGAAATAAATAAAAAAAGAACATATCGTTTTTAATTTGATTTAAAATAATATTCACAATTTTTTAGATTATTTGGCGTATAATGAATACAATAAACATTAAATGTATGAAATTTAAATATATTTTTTGTTTTAGGTAATAAATTACTTATCATTTTATATATTTTTGATTCAAGTTCAAGTCCTAATTCTTCTCTTGTTTCTCTTTGTGTTGATTCAATACAATTTTCAGTAACAATTCGTTTACCACCTATAATATTATATCTGTCTGTCGGCTTGGATTTTCCAGTATATATATTTATTTCTTTCATTTTTCCAACTACAAGATAATTTCCCTTGTATTTTTCTACCAAATGTTTCTTAATATTAAATTTTCTAACAAACGTCTCAATAACTCCCACCATTTTTATTTTTGTTATATCAATTCCTTCATCAGTCACTGGCAAAAACTCAACATTCGATACTTCTTCATTATCATTAAATTCATTTTTTACAATTTCCATTCCAACATTATTCACAAATAAACCTATGAATCCGTTTGGTATATTTTTTAAATCATCTGTTGATGGATAAATTTCCAATATTTCATTATTAACATTTTCAATTTTTACTGTTGGTGTTTGTTTATTTATTATTTCATTATATGCATTTTTAAAATAACTTACTGTTCTCGTAAAATCTTTTGGATGTGCCAATGTTACAAGCTCATTACCATTAGTATCATCACCAATATAACGTATCGGAGGTAATTTATTTTTTAATCCCATATAATGATCAAAACCAATTTTAGCAAAAACAGATTTAACCATATTATAATAAACAGTAAAAGTAAAAGTACGCGAGAGAAATTCCATTAATTAAATAATTAACAGTATACTTGTTATTATAATATAGTAATATTTTTATATATCAAATATTTTTTTGTTAATTTATTAATTTATATTTTATATTATTTTAATAAATTAACACATTAGATCTGATCAAATCACAAAAAATTTATTTAAAACATAAAAATATTAAAACTTTTTAGTTTATATTTTTTTGATAAATAAACAGATACACATTTAATTTGTGTTTGATTCTCCAAGTACTGATCCAAATGCATGAATTATTGGTACTTGTGAACCTGTTGTTCCTTTTTTTGATTGATCTTGCATAATTTTCTTTAATCTTTCTTCGCAGTTTGAAGAAAATGAGCGTAGGTCAACATCAAATGAAGGTTGAGATGTGACTGAATGTGATGAAGATGTATATGAAAAAGGAGACGCAAATGAATGTACTGGTGATGATGGAGATGAAGATGAAGATGACGAAGAATGTGCAAATGAATGTACTGGTGATGATGGAGATAAAGATGAATGTGTTGATGAAGACGATGATGAAGATGACACTGATGTAGATGTAGATCTAGATGTAGATGTAGGTCTAGATGTAGGTGCATGCGATGGTGTTGGCGCATGTGATGGTGTTGGTTGATGTGCATGATTTGATCCTTTTCCACCAGCACTAACCTGATATCCACTAAAAGTTTCCTGATTTTGTTGTTGCAAATATTCTTTATACAACTGGTCTTTAATTTGTTGTTCTTCTTCACGTTGTTGTTCTCGGATTTTCTTTTCTTCGATTTGTCGTTCAATTCTCAACTGTTGTTCTGCTTGTTGTGCTAACTCTTGATTTTCTTCAAATTGAATTTTTTGAAGTTGTTCGTTAATTTGTTCTTGTTCATGAAGTTTTTCTTGGATGATATTATTTAGTTCGGCTAATTTTGTTGTCAGTCTTTTTTTGTTGTTTAGCCTGTTTCCGATTTGTTCTTTTTCTTTTTGTTTTCGTTGTTCTTCTTCGTTAACATATTTCCAACCAGTCCCTAACGGAAAAACACCAGTAAATCTGACTGGTGGTACTTGAATTGGACAATAAAATTGCATATCGATGTCGTTGTTAATAACCTTTTTTTTATGGATAATGATGACAATAATTTTTTCAATTTTTTATTATGTTGTTTTTGCGTACATTGTTATTTTGCTATGTTTTTTGTGATAATTTTATTATTTAGCAAATTAGCATATTTTTTATTAAAAACATATTTACCATCAGCATCATAAAAATAAGGTGACCAATACAAATATGGTATCCCTGGGTATGGGTAATTCCATGGGTAAACCAGTGGATATCCTCGTATATCATAAGATGGATAATAACGAGTACCCATACTCCAAGGAAGAAATGAAAAATGCTCTTTATTCGAATGTTTATTAAATTGATCAACAAAAACAATGATTATTATAATTATTATTATCCATAAAACTATTCGTTTATAATCTATTGAACGTAAAAATTCTAATATATCTATCATTATTAATAATTAATATATGATATATAAAATACAAAAAAATTGATAATTTTAGTTATTAATATTAACGAATATAAATTAATGTTTTATATATTAAAAATAATGTCAAATAATAATTCTTGTAATGTTATTGATAAACCTTTCGATGAAATTAAACTTGTTAAAGATTTTGATAAAATCCCTGACGATAAATTAGCTTTATATTATAATTATGTTTTAGACTCGATTATATATTTGACCGCAATTATCGAAGAATATCAATCTTTTTCCGATAAAATTAGACAAAGTCTTGCGTCTAAATATGTTATTGAGATTGATGATGACACAGAAAATTTAATCTGTTCTTTACCAAAATCTAAAGAAGAACAAAAAATACTTGAAAAACAAGTCGAAGTAAAATCTATCGAAAAATCTATCGAAAATTCTGAAGAAAAATCTATCGAAAAACCTGTTGAAAAACCTGTTATCAAACCCGAAGAAAATCATTATATATCAAAAGAATTAATTGAACCAGATGAAATTGATGTAGTTCAACCATCATTAAAAAAAACAACAAAAAAAATAATTACAAAAGTAGTCAAAAAAGTTGTCAAATCAAATAAAAACAAAGAAACTAAACCTGAAGAACCTAAAACCGAAGAACCTAAACCTGAAGAACCTAAACCTGAAGAATCTAAACCTAAAAAACCTAAACCTGAAGAACCTAAATTAGAAGAACCTAAATTAGAAGAACCTAAACCTGAAGAACCTAAATTAGAAGAACCTAAATTAGAAGAACCTAAACCTGAAGAACCTAAACCTGAAGAACCTAAACCTGAAGAACCTAAATTAGAAGAACCTAAACCTGAAGAACCTAAATTAGAAGAACCTAAATTAGAAGAACCTAAACCTGAAGAACCTAAACCTGAAGAACCTAAACCTGAAGAACCTAAACCTGAAGAACCTAAATTAGAAGAACCTAAACCTGAAGAACCTAAATTAGAAGAACCCAAACCGACAAAAAAAATAGTCAAAAGAATAATATATAAAAAAGTTGCGCCAAAAAACTAATTAATGTTCCTGAGAATATCAGGAACATTAGTGTTTATGTGTTAACAGATAATCAAATAAATAATTTGAATGAACAAAAAAATATTTATGATAAAATACAAAAAGAATTTAAAAAGGTTGTCGGATCAAATGTTTTAAAGCATAAAAAATTTATTACAAACTTACTTAATAAAAATTTAGAACCAAACCAAAACACAAATATTAATTCAAACAAAAATTCAGATATAAATTCAAAACAAAATAAAAACTCAAATACAAAATCCAAATAAAATCATAAATTTTAATATGATTTATGAACATTAATTTATGTCTTGAATAAAAAATCAAACCCATTACATTATGATAATTTTTATGACAATTATTTTATATTTCATGCTCGAACGACGTTCGACGATTTATGATTGTTATCAATGTATAATTATTAATAATCCAGCAACTGTGACTTTTTTTGTTATAATTTCGTTATAACAAAAAACACATGCGGACACAAAATATAAAAAATTGATAAATAAATTGTTAACACAATCAACATATTTATCTTATATTTATTAAATATAACATGAATATTAAAAAATATGAGTGGCCTGATCTTCCAAAAGGTATACCAAACATTAAATATGATAATATCGAAAATATCAAATCACATCCTAAAAATTTAGAACAATTATTATTGGATATTAATATGACAACAAAAATTTATAAAAAAATTTTAAATGAACCGTTACGTATAATACCACCTTACAAAGTTAAATGTTCACATCCTGATGGATGTATTAAAGATGCATCATTTATGTATCAATCTAAATATTATTGTTGGTTTCATAAATATTATCAAAAAAATTAGATTAAGATTATTATATCATCCTAACATTTTTACCAAGAAATTTAAAATCAACAATAATATAGTCAGTCATATAAGGATCAGCATTATGTATTTCTTCGAATATTTTTTTATCATTTCTTCCATATTCATATTTATTTGAAACATTAATTGGTTGCAATCCAGCTCTATTATTTTTATCTTCTGCTAATTTAGTTATAGTTTCTAAAATATCGGCTTTAAGAAATCCTTTTGATGCGGCTTTAAATGCTTTCAAAGTCGATTCATATGAAGCATTTGCTGTAGTGCGAGAAATAGTTTGACCGGTGCTTCCAAAAATTTCAGCAATAGTTTTACCATTTTCAATGATATAAGCTTTATTACCAATCATTTTAGCTAATTTTTCAGTAGAAGGAAAATCAGCACGATTTAATTCATCGAGTTGTGAAAGAGGAAATTCATTTTTATTAAAAGCAATAAGTTTGATTCCAACATTCGCACCGCCTTGTTGTTCTTGTTCCATAAGTTTGCGATATTTTTCCATTTTACGTTTATATACTTCGAGCTTAGCTAACATTTCTTTTTTTGAGTTCATACCTAAATATAAATATAATAACATATTTTTTTAATTTATTTTTTAAATATTTATATTTGTTATATTAAATTATGTCGATAATTGGCAAAAGAAATTTATTTAATTTAAATAATAATCAAGAAAAACCTAAATCTTTCATTTTAATGGATCATCAAATGATAGCTTATAATTATCTTAAAAACAAAAACAATCGCGCTATTCTTTTATTTCATACAATTGGTTCGGGTAAAACTATTAGTAGTTTATATGCTGCTATTAAATTGGGTAAACCGACGATTATAATTGGCACTAAATCATCAAAAAAAATATTTGATGATGAAATTATTAAATTATTAAATATATTTAATTTTAAACAAGATTTATTTCAGTTCTATTCATATCAAAAAATAATTAATTTACTAGAACATAATTTTGATCTGTTTAATGATAAAATAATTATTATTGATGAATGTCATCATTTAAGAAATCAAACGAAACAGATGATGTTTATTATTAATAGTCTACATTTAGCTTATAAAATAATTTTGATGTCTGGTACTCCAATTATTAATCATCCTGTCGATATTGCTGTTTTGATTAATATAATAAAAAATAAAGAAGTTATGACTACTGATAAATCATTATTTGATTTTTATTATATCGAAGACATTAACAATAATAATTATGATGTAACATTTAAAAATATTGAAGAACTTAAAGAAAAATTATCAAATGCAATATCATATTACGAGCCAAAAAATGGTAGTATATTAAAAATTGATATTGAATATCCTAAAACATATCTTTCAACAGCTCAACTTATTGAATATAAAAATTATATCGTCAAATTAATAAATCCGATTTCAAAAAGGATAGTTCATTTAGAAACTGATATTAATGCTGAAGATTTTAATGTTGATTTTCAAACATTAGATATCAAGAAAAAAAATGCTTTCTTGACAGCTACAAGACAATTATCAAATACTGTCAATAATGATTCAAATGCTCCAAAAATATTAAAAATAATTGAACATATTAAAAAAGGTCCTAAACCAGTATTGGTTTATTCAAATTTCTTAGCAAATGGTATTTATCCAATATCTGTTAATCTCAACAAAGAAAATATTTCACATAAAATAATAAAAGGTTCAACATCACAAGAAAAAATGAGTAAAATAATAAATGAATATAATGAAAGAAAATTTGATGTGCTGCTAATTAGTTCAGCAGCTTCAGAAAGTATAACATTACTAAATACTAGACAAATACACATATTAGAACCACATTTTAACGAAAGTAAAATTAATCAAGTAATTGGAAGAGCAATTAGATATAAATCACATGACAAACTACCAATAAATGAACGTCAAATAACGATTTATCATTGGTTATCCATTTTTCCGAATGTTATTCAATATAAAACTGCTGATGAATATTTAATTTGGATAACAAGAAAAAAACAAAATTTAATAAATAAATTTATCGAAATCGTTAAGTCTGTTAATATTATATTATAATTATTAATTATATGCTAACAATTATGTTAAATTTATATTGTAATGAATTTATACATCCAAACAATTATTTACTTATTCTTAAAAAATATAATTTCGATATTAATCAAATAAAAAAAATATATGATGAAACAAAAATATTTTCATTAAAAGTTCTTGAATTTTATGATATTGAATTTTGTTTAAAATATTTTTCTAAATATTTAAATTTTCTAAATAACAATGAACGTAATCAATTAAGAAATAAAATAGGTGTTTATAATTTTATAAATTTGTATATGTATTTTAAAAAATATTCATTTGCTTATATAAATATGACTTATCTATCATAATGTTTTAGATACATAAATATATACTTTAGAATATCTTTTGTTTGATTTATCTTTGAATGATAACGTATTTATATCATATTCATTTATGTTATAATATTCATTACTTATTAAGTCATCATAATTTCCCATCATTTTATTATTACCAATACATATAATTATTTTTATATTATATTTTTCACATAATTTAATTAGTTCAAATTCATCTGGGATCCAAAAACATATTATTATTGGATTTTTTTGTTTATATAATTCTAATGTTTGAATAACATTTAAATTTTTAACTTCAGTAAATGTTGACCGACTATTGAACGTCAAATATTGTTCGTTTGAAAAATCATTTGTTGCGATATAGCTATATTGTTTATTTTTTTCATCAAATAATCGTTTAAATAATCCTAAACCAGCACATACTTCGACAACGTATGTTGAATTAATAATTTTTAACCAATATTTAAATGTATTTTCTAAAAAAGTTATTGTCTCATTTGTTGGTAACTCATATATACTAGCGCCACTATAATCAGTTAAAAATTTACTTAATGTATGAACATGATTGTGTTCTAATATACTTAATATATTTTCTCTATTATTTTTTAATATATTAACAAATTCTTCTTGTGTAAATATATTTAAATAACTTCTATTTAATAAAGACATTTATGTTTTCATATATCTGTTTAATATTTTATTCTTTAAAAATACAATTTTTTTAATCATCAAGTTTGCATATATACAAACTTGATAATTAAAATAAGTGGGTGCAGTCATTATTTATATAATGATAGCCATTGTGGCAATATACTTAATAAAAATTTGAAAATATAAATTTTAATATGTCTGTTAGTTTTGATTTATTTATTACGATGTCGAACAGTATGAATAAATTAGGATTAGGTGTCGAATTAAAAAATTTAACATTATATAAAATTTTAAATGGATCAACAACGCATAATAATTTTAAATATCAAATAGGACTTAATATTGATATTTTACCATTTGATCCAACTGGTTCATGTAAATCTGGTGGATTATATTTTGCTGATGAATTTCATATTATGGAATTTATTTCATTTGGTATGTTTATCGCAACAATTAAAATTAATAATAATGAACCTGTTTATTTTGAGAATAATAAATATAAAGTACATCAATTTACTATTACAAAAATTCGGCAATGATTGGGGTATTTGTGTTGATAATATTAAATATTATTGTGATCATAGAAATGAATGTTTATTAGATGTTAGTTCAGATAGAAAAATAGCTAAAACCGCATTTTTAAAAGTTGCTTATGGCGGTAATATTAAACTTCATTCTGAATATTGTGATGAAAATGGAATTGATCCTAAAGGAAATACGAATATGTTAAAATTAATTGAAATCGAAACAAAAAATTTGATGGAAATGTGTTTCGTTAAGTATTCTAAATATCATTTTTTAGTTAAAAAAAAAGATAATCCAAAAGCTTCATTATTTGCCTTAATTTTACAAACAGAAGAACGTAAATGTATTTTGGCATTAGACGAATATTTTAAATCTGTTAATAGACAAGTTGATATATTAATTCATGATGGTTTGGAAGTTAGAAAATTAGAAAATGAAATGAATTTTCCAGAAATATTATTAAGAGGCGGTGAACAAGCTATTTTGTATACAACTAATTATAAGATTAAATTAGTTAATAAACCATTCGAACATAATTTTAAATTTAAACAAGAATCAAATATAATTATCGATGACATTTATGCTGCAAAAAAATTTATTGAATTAATGAATAATAATATTATAAGAGATGGTGACGATGTATATTATTTTAATGATACAAACGGTTTATGGGAAAGTAATGAAACAGCCTTTAGAATTGCTGTTAATAAACATAAAGACAAACTTATTTTTCATGATCCAGAAACAGGAAAACTAATAAATTATGGTGGTATTGAAAAAAATGTTATGTCAATGAAAAAGTGGCTAGTTGCTTTATTGGAAGATTTAAATTTTATAACTAAAAATATTGATTCGTCGTTAGGTAAATTATTATTTGCTGATGGTATTTATGATTTTATGACAAATACATTCATAAAAGGATTTAATAATGATATCATTTTTATTAAACGAATAAATAGAAATTTTCCTGAAAAAAAAGATGAAGATTTGATCAAAAAAGTTCATGATATTTTATTTGTCGATGCTTTTAATGATATTGAAGGATTTGAATCTGGTATTTATTTAAAAAAAAGTTTATGTATGGCATTATATGGTGATTATTATCGAAAAAAATTTTTGTTCTCAACTGGTTTATCTAATTGTGGTAAAGGACTTTTAGTTAATGCGTTTAGAAATGCATTTGACGGTTATATTGATGAGTTCGACGCAAATAACTTACTGTATAATCAAAATTCGCAAGACGAATCAAAAAAATTGGCATGGGTTAAAGATTTGATTGGTGTTAGAATTGCGTTTAGTAATGAATGTCGTGTTATTAATAATAAAGGTATCGATGGAAATTTATTAAAAGCGTTATCATCCGGATCTGATGGAATGAAAATAAGAAGTAATTATGAATCACAACAAAATTTTATTAATAGATCGACAATGTTTGAACTTGCAAATGATGTGCCACCAATAACTCCAATGGACTCTGGCGTTAATGAACGTGTACGTTTTATTCGTTACAAACTTCATTTTGTTCAAAATCCAACAAATCCGGACGAAAGATTAGCTGATCCAGAAATAAAAATAAAATTCCAAACGGATGAATATAAAAGTGCATTATTTTTTGTTATGATTGATACATATAATAACTTACAACATAATGAAAAATGTTTAGGCGGATCAATAATAGAACCAAAATGTGTAATTCAAGAAACTAATGAATGGATAAAGGATGAAAATACATTATTTTTAGAAAAATTAAATGAAAAATATGAGATTACAAATAATCCGAATGATTATGTTGAATCAAAAAAAATAATAGATTATTTGACGAATGAATGTGATTTGCATATGTCAACTGTTAAATTAGGTATGATATTAACAAAATTAATTAAAGTTGAACCTCGTGACAAAAATATTAAAAATAAAAAATGTAGATTAGGTATTAAAGAATTTAAAAAAGATATTGAATTGTAAAACATAAATATTACCAAGATTACCAAGTTACTGACTTAAAAAAGTTATTTATTAATTTATTTTAAACATATTTTTAAATATAAAATTTTTTTTATAAATAACTTTTTTAAGTCAGTAACTTGGTAATCTTGGTAATGTGCGATATAATTAAAAAAAATTTATCTAAAATTTAGATATAAATATGTTCACATTAAAAAAAATATAAATTTGATCAACTAATTAATTGTTCAATAAATTAGCTAATAAAAATTTAATTGATAATAAAAAAAATTGATATTTTAAGATAATAAATATAATCAAATAAATAGTTATATAATTAATCATGAATTTATTAAAAGAATTTAATGATCTAAAATATGGATACTTTATTAAGTTATGTCAGTTATTAGATATTAATTATGAAAATTATGTCGATCCAATCAATATGCTTAAATATGAAGAATATAATGTTGGTGAATTTGTTGATTTTCATATTATTAAGCATAATGGTAAAATTATGTGTATAAATCATGAACCAACGATTGTCGATATTAAAAATTTTCACCCATGTCAAATTTCATTGATGAAAATTTTTTATAAAAGTTTTGATAATAATTTTGATTATACACCAACATCTTCAAAATTAATTACAAAAAAATATTTAAGAGCATTAAAAGAAAACGCTAAACAAATAATTGAAGAAATTATACAATCAATTAATTTTGAAGATAATAATAATTACCAATATAAATCAACTGTTTCGTATAAAAAGGAATATGAAAGAACAGAATTTGAAACTGACATGCAATATTATATAAAAAATATGCGTTTTTTTCTTAATAAGACAGAAAATGATATGACTAACAAAGTAACAAATATAACAAACACATATTTATTTGCATATTATAATTTGGATATTATGCGTGATGAACAAAAATATAATAATACTGTCGCTAAACATATTGTCGAAGTTAACAATGACGTTAAAAATAAATTAATAAAAGACGTATTTTATTCAACACATATTGATTATAATAAAACTACGGGTTACACATTGAACAATTATATCAAACTTCTAAATATAATAGTTAAATTAAAATATAAGCTAATTTTTAAAAATATTCAAAGAGATGAATTGTTAAAAACAGACCCATTTGTATGTTCAAAACTTTTTTAATCTTAATTTAATTTAACAAAATAATCAATTAACCTCAAAAATAAAATATAAATAGTATTCGTTATGATATATTAATGAATACTCAAATTATTAAAAGATTATATATTGGTTCAGGTATGGATTTTGATTTCGCGCAATACATATTTGATTTATCTGATATTAAATTGTATAATGAAGTTATTTATGTCGATGAATTACCTTATCAAATTGATTATCAGACTGATTATCAGACTGATTATCAGTCTGATAATCAAGCAAAATATTTAAAGAATCAGATGAGAATAATTTTTTATAATTTATATAAAAAATATATTATATTTTCAGCATTTGCAGATTGTTTTTCATCACCTAATTATAATGAAGAATTATACTTGAATAATATTGAAGAATACATAAATAAACAGAATTTTAATAAACCACAACAATTGAAATTTAATCTTATAAGGGAAGAAAAATTTTGTTTAAAATATTATATTAACACGACTTTTAATGAAGAAACAATATTAAGAAAAACAAAAATGGATAACGATACAATATTACATTTTGAAAATTTGTATAATGATATACAAAATTGTTCTGAATTATATATAAATGGTTTTTTTCCAAATAAAGTAATTTATGATATTATGAAGTTTAAAAATATATTATGGATAAATACTATTTCATGTGGTTATCAAAAAAATGATTTACCTTTTAATAGTTTTATAAATATTTTCGATATTGGAAAAAAATCAATAACAATTTATGATAATAAATCACTCACATTATTAAGATCTAAAATAAATTCACAAAAAAATGAAGGTCAAACAAAAGATAATTATGACATAATTTGTTTATAACTAAAAATTGATATATATATTGCTTACATCAATTAGTATAATAACTATGCAATTAATTATGAATTTATTAGAAGAATTTTATGAAATTAAATATGGATATTTTATTAAATTATGTCAATCATCAAATATTAACTATGAAAATTATGTGGATCCGATCAATATGCTTAAATATGAAAAATATAATGTTGGTGAATTTGTTGATTTTCATATTATCAAACATAATGGTAAAATTATGTGTATAAATCATGAACCAATAATTGTTGATATTAATAAATTTCATCCATGTCAAATTTCATTGATGAAAATTCATTATAAAAGTTTTGATAATAATTTTGATTATACACCAACATCAAAAGAGCTAATTACTGAAAAATATTTAGAAGCATTAAAAGAAAATGCTAAACACATAATCGAAGAAATTATGTTATCAATTAATTTTGAAGATGATATTAATTACAAATACGAATCAAAAATTTTTTATAAAGAAGAAATAAAAAAAAAGGAATCTGACACTGATTTGCTTTTTTTTATGAATAATTTTCTTTTTTATTTAAGAAATTCTTACACAACAACAAATTTCAATAAAATGTATTTATTTTCATATTATAATTTTAATAATATTAAAACCAGACCTGAATTTAGTCTTATGTTTGCAAATGGACTTACTGGACGAGAAATAAATGTTAAAAATAATTGCATAAAAAATGTATTAAATTCAACACACATTAATTATAATTCAATAGAAGGTAATACATTAAATAATTGTATTAAACTTTTAAACATAATAACCAAACTTAAATATAAATTAATTTTTAATGATATTCAAAGAGATGAATTGTTAAAAACATTTCCTTTCATTTAGATCAAAACATACAAACATAAAAAATTGCATTTGCCTGATGTCTGCACCCAAAAATTTATTTGGATAGTTTGCATTTGCAAACTATCCAAATAAAAAATTGCATTTGCCTGATGTCTGCACCCAAAATTTTATATAGATAGTTTGCATTTGCGAACTATCCAAATAAAAAATTGAATTAATTACAAGTTAAAATTTTCAAAATAACATGTTAGTAATTTAATATACATAATGGGTTGTTCATCAAGTAAAAAGATTAGTTTTGAAAATTATACATTTGATTCGACTCCTGAATTTTCGTTAAATGGTCAATTCCTTAATTGTCGTGTTGTTGATATTTATGATGGTGATACATGTACTTGTGTTATTCCTTTTTGTAATCATTTATATAAATTTATTATTAGATTATCAGATATTGATACATGTGAAGTAAAATCAAAAAATGAAAAAAATAAAGATCTAGCATATCAAGCGAGATCAAGATTATATCAGCTAATAACGAAAAGTAATACAATTATCGACAAAAATATTAAACGGAAAGAGTTAAGAAATATGTTAAATAAACAAGTGTTCATAATTACGATATCATGTGGTGATTTTGATAAATATGGTAGATTATTAGGATGGTTATATGATAAAGATACTAAATTACCACAGAATGTTGAAAACTCTTTTAATCATATTTTGATTAAAGAAAAATTAGCTTATTTTTATCAAGGTAATACAAAACTATCAGAAGAAGAGCAAACAGAACAGCTAACAATTACGACAACATCAATATTGAGTCAAAATAATTCTGTCTAATTTATTTTTTAATTTATTCAATATTATTATAAATAAAGTCAAACACAATGTATTTTAATTGTTATATTTTTATTCCTACCTAAAATTAGACGATTTAATTTTGTTAAATATTTTATTCCTTCATCTGTTATTTTATTATTATAATTTAAATCCAAACAATTCAAATTTAATAAATATTTAATCCCTTCGTCAGTAATATTTATGTTGTTACCTAAATTTAAATTAGTTAAATTTATTAGATATTTTATTCCTTCGTCAGTAATATTTATGTTGTCACCTAAATTTAAATAAGTTAAATTTGTTAAATTTTTAATTCCATCATCTGTTATATTTTTATTATGGTTTAGAGTTAGACAAGTTAAATTTGATAAATATTTAATTAGTTAAATTTGTTAAATGTTTAATTCCTTTGTCAGTGATTTTTATATTTTCACATAAATTTAAAGAAGTTAATTTCGTTAAATTTTCTAATCCTCCATCTGTTATATTTTTATTATCACCTAAAGTTAAATTAGTTAAATTTGATAAATTTTTAATACCTACGTCTGTTATTTTTTCATTATCATCTAAATTTAAATCAGTTATGTTTGATAAATTTTTAATACCTTCATCTATTATATTTTTATTATCATCTAAAGCCAAGTTAGTTAATTTTAATAATTTTTTGATTCCATTATTCGTTATACTTGTGTTTTTATCTAAATATAAATTAGTTAAATTAGTTAATTGTTTAATACCTTCGTCTGTTATTGTTACATTATGACCTAAATCTAATTTAGTTAATTTTAATAAATTTTTAATACCTTCATCCGATATTGTTATATTATGACCTAAATCTAATTTTACTAATTTTGATAAATTTCTAATTCCTTTATTTGTTATACTTTTATTAAAACATAAACTTAAATCGGTTAATTTTGATAAATGTTTAATTCCTTCATCTGTTATATTTTCATTAAAACATAGATCTAATTTATTTAATTTAGATAAATTTTTAATACCTTCATCTGTTATATTTTTATTGCTACCTAATATTAATTTAGTTAATTTTGTTAGATGTTTAATTCCGTCATTTGTTATATTTTTATTATTACTTAATGATAATTCAGTTAAATTTGTTAAATATTTAATTCATTCATCTGTTATATTTTTGTTACGAAGTAAAAATTATTTGTTGATATATTTGCAAATTTTCTTTCGATGTTTTTGATAATTTAAATAAAGTTAACAAATCACATTTATTATTTATTAATTGTTTTATTTCTTCTGGCAAATTATTCATATTTATATTTTTTTTATAATTAATAACTAATATCCAATTACGATTAATTTCAATTTTTTATTTTAATAATTCGCATATATGCGAACTATCAAAATAAAAAAGTGGAATGAGCTGGTGAGTTTCAATTTTTTATATTTCATGATCAAATTCATTCGATCATGAAATATAATATAATTGTCATAGCGTAGCGGCAATTTAAGATTGTTACAATTGATAACATATAATGTACAATCATTAATAGCCCAGCTATGTTTTTGTTATGATTTGTTATAAAAATATAACAAAAAACACATGCGGTTTCAATTTTTTATATTTCATATTTGAACGTTGTTTGAGCATAAAATATAAAAAATTGATATTTTTATTTATTAATAATTTATAACTAATAATAACGAATAATTAAAAATGTACACAATCAAATCAAAACATGAACAAATTGAACTTAAAAAAGAATATGTTTTCGAATCAAAATTATTCTATAAATTAAAAGTAAATAATCAATATGATGTTAAAGTTTGTAATGGTTTTTTAAATTATTGGAAAAATTTTACCGAAAAAAAAATAGTTAAAATTACTGATGAAATTCAATTAATTAGTTTTATTAAAGATTCGATTGATGTTGATAATAAATTATTGTTATATAGTTTGATATCCAATACAGAATCATCTTTTGAAAATAAAACAAAAGTACTTGATGTTTGTATTAAATATTTAGATGACAAATCTTTGAAAAAATTAATTTTTATGATCATGAATAAAGATGATGAATGTTTAATTGATTACATAATTGACAACACAAAAAAAAGATTTTTAATAATAGCTAATCAATCTGAACAATTATTACCAATAATATGTAAAAATAAATTAAAAGATACGACATTAAAATTATTAGAATTGTACGGCAACAAAATATATCAATATGATGTTGATAATGATACGTTAGAACAAAATACTTGTTTAATATATGCTGTTAAAAATAATTATACTGATATTGTTAAAAAAATTATTGAAATCGGTGGGTATGGAAAAAATCATTTATTTGATATCGACCATCATGCAAAACAAACAATACTTCATACAGCAGCCGAACATAATAATTTAGAGTTAGTTAAAATTTTAGTTAATATTTGTGATCTTGAAACAGAAGATATTAATCATATAACTGCATTAATGTCTGCATGTACAAATGGATATGATGATACTGCATTATGTTTATTAGAAAAAGGTGCTGATTATAATAAGTTAACAAAATCAGGATACAACATAATTGATTGTGTAGCGAAATATAATTTAAAACAAGTACTCGATAAAATTATTCAACTCGGTAAATATGAACACATGATAAATAGAATTGATAAAAATAATGGTTATAATTCTTTATGTTATGCAACACAAGCTGGTAATGATGATATTGGTCTTAAATTATTTGAACTCGGTTCTGATTATAAAGTGCATGATAATTTATCATTATATTATGCATCATCACGCTGTCCTAAAACAGCAGTAAAAATATTAGAAAATGAAAAATGTAATTATTGGGATATGGATGAAGATAATAATACACCATTATTTTTAGCATGCGAAACAGGACATGATAATGTTGTTGAAACAATATTGAATAAAAAAGATTTTGAAGAGAAAAATAAAGATAACTTGTTTAAAATTATTATAAGCGCATTAAGTCATGATATTGAAGATAAATTGATATTAAAACTTATAACCATAACAGAATCTATTCAAAATTATAATTTGTATAAAATAGGAATAGATGGTGACACATTATTAACATTCGCATGCAAACATAAAAGAAATATTATTGCTATTAATTTGCATGAATCGATGAATTGGAGTAAATCATATATTAATACACAAAATAAAGATAATATGACAGCATTAAAATATGCGTGTTTATATAATATGAAAGATGTTGAAGCCGAATTATGTGAAATTTTAAATTCATAATTATATGAACCAATACATTATGATAATTATATTATAAAAAAATTGATTTATTAAATATAAATAACATTAAAATATATCATATAATAAATTAATATATCATGGAAACACACAAATCTAAAACCACAAAACAAAAATCTAAAACTAAACCAAAAATAGATCAAAATATAATTGATGAATTCTTAAACGATAAAGATCATTTTGTTAAACAATACGATATTAAAATTTTAATCAAACTTATTGAATTAGCATCTGATAAATACACTAATGATCAACCTATTATGACAGATAAACAATATGATTTTTTATTTGATTATGTCAAAAAATTAGATCCTGAAAATAAAGTGTTAAAAAAAATAGGTGCACCAGTTATGTCTAAACAAAAAATTGAGTTACCATATTATATGGGTTCGATGGATAAAATTAAATCAAATGATTTGTCAGGTCTTAATAAATGGTTATCAAAATATAATGGACCTTATGTTTATAGTGACAAGCTAGATGGTGTGAGCGGTCTGTTAATATTTAGTGACAGTAAGTTATCTTTATACACTCGTGGTGACGGTATTGAAGGAACCGATATTACTAAATTGATTAAATATATACCCACGATTAATAACTTAGATCTTAAAAAATTATCTAATAATTTAGCAGTGAGAGGTGAATTAATCATAAGTAAAAATAAATTTAAAAAATATCAAGAAAAGATGGCAAACGCAAGAAATATGGTTGCGGGAATAGTTAATTCAAAAACAGTTGATATAGATGTTGTACAAGATGTTGATTTTGTTGTGTATGAACTAATAAATCCATGGAATACGAATCAGACAGAACAATGGAATATTTTAAAGAATTTAGGATTTAATGTTGTAAATTATGATAATATAGAAATTAATTTTGAAAATTTATCAAATGTGTTGGCTAAAAGAAAAGAGAACTCAGAATATGAAATAGATGGAATAATTATATCAAACAATGAGTTACCAGAAAAAAGATCAATAAATGATAATCCAGATTATGCATTCGCATACAAAGATATCGAACAATTCGCTAAAGCAGAAGCAGAAGTAATGAATGTTGAATGGTCGATATCAAAGGATGGTTATATAAAACCAGTTTTAATTTTACAGCCAACACATATTGGGGGCGTAATTGTTTCACGAGTTACTGCATTTAACGCAAAATATATAAAAGATAATATATTAGGACAAGGAGCAGTGATAGAATTAATTAGATCAGGTGATGTAATACCATATATACAAAAAATTATTAAACCAGCAATATCAGGAAAACCACAGTTACCAATTAATATTGAATATGAATGGTCAGTAACAGGAGTTGATATTAAAGCTACTAAAATTGAAATTGAACAACAAATGAGTCAAATGTTATATTTTTTCAAAAAATTGGATATTAAAAATGTTAGTGAAATGACAGTTAAAAAAATGTTTGATGTTGGAATCACTACAATACCGCAAATATTTAATATAACTAAAGAAGATTTAGCAACAGTCGAAGGATTTGGCGAAAAAATGGTTGATAAAATTTATGAAAATATACATAATCGTATTGATAGTTTAAATATGTTAGATTTAATGGTCGCATCAAATGCATTTGGTCATGGTTTAGGAGATCGAAAATTAAGAAAAGTAATGGAAAAATATCCAGATATAATTCAACTTTATACCGATAATACTGATGAAGATATGATTAATAAAATAATTGACATTGAAGGATTCGATAAAAAAACTGCTGAATATTTTGTGAATGGTTTAAATCGGTTTATTGATCTATTTAATTCTTTAGATCCAGAAATGAGAAAAAAATTAAGAATAAGTTTGACGACATTTATTGAAGTTCAAGAAATAGTCAATGAAGCAAAACAAATGGAAAACAATAAATTTGCTGGGAAAAAATTTGTTTTCTCAGGATTTAGGAATAAATCTTGGGAAGATATTATAATTAAAAATGGTGGTTCCGTTAGTTCTTCAGTTTCTTCAAATACTGATTTGTTAGTAACAACATCAGAAGCTATAAAAGAAGGAACAAATGCGAAAGTAGTTAAAGCAAAAGAGTTAAATAAAAAAATATTAACAAAAGAAGAATTCGAACAAGAATACATAAATTAGAATGAAAAAATTGATAAATATTTTGATCAAATTTCTATAACGTCGTTTTAAATTCTGTCTCTACTTTTTTTTTAAGTATAATTTCTAATAGCGTTTTTACATCATCACCAGCTCTATGTGCATTAAATGGTTTACAATTGAATATTGATTCATATAAATTTTCGAGAGATTTAAAACCTGAAGCTTTACAAGTACAAATAAGATTACCAGATTTTTTAATTTCTTTTAAATAATTAATACTATTTTTAAGTTTAAATCTATTTAGTTCATTCATTAAAATTGAATAATCAAAAAGTGTATTATGTGAAATAATAATATCGCAATCCGTTAATTTTTGAAGCAAATCATTATTAAGTATTTGACTAAACATATAACCTTCATTAACGATCTTACTTAATGATATACCATTTTTTTTTTCTGCTTCCTCACCAATTTTAGAAAAATCAGTCGGTTTTCTTAAATATGAGTGTATTATTTTATTTGTTTTTAAATCTTCTTCATCACCAAATTTTTTTGAATAATAATATCCAATCTCAATAATTCTAGATTGTGCAAAAACTTTATTTGACCAATATTTATAAAAATCTTTTTTATCAAATAAACCAGTCGTTTCAAGATCAAATATGAATACTTTTTTCCCTAAAGCTTTATTTAATATATTTTGTAAGTTGTTCGAGACCTTAGCAGATAATTTTTTTATTTCATTTACATTAATCACTTCATTAAGTTTTTGTGGTTCATTTTGTGGTTCATTAAGTTTTTCTGGTTTATTGTTTATATCGTTCGTTTGTATATTTGTTGTCATATGTTAATAGTAATATAATATACATATTTAAGTAATAAAATAAAAATTCAATTATTTAATAATTATCACAACAAAGCGATTCCAATTATTTAATTAAATAATATTAACTAAATTTAATTGTGTTTATAATCGTATATAAATTCACATTAAATCCTTTTTCTGGTGTAATCATGACATTAGGTGGTGCACCAATAATAGTGAATGTTCCATTATTTTTTTTTGCAACCATAAATCCAAAATTTTCGTCGCTGTTTTTTTTTACTACAAAATGTGTATCTTCATTCCAAATTTCATAATCAGGTAGTTGTTGATTTAATATTTTAACTTCATCATTTACGAGACCACTAAATAGTTCTGGATGATCAAAAAATTCGTTAGTCATTGGTAAATAATTTAATTGGTATAATATATTTAATTAAGTTAACAAGAAATTAATTATTCAATTTTTTGACAAATACTGTTACATCATTTATTAACTCCACTAAATTAAAATTAATAAATAATATAAAAAATCAACAACGATATATTTTATACAATATGAATTGTAATAATCTTTATGCGCAATTGCTTGTAAAAATTATTAAAAAATATACACCAGATATTGAATTGAAATATCCAAATAGTTTAGGTTATTTGAATAAAGTTATTAAATCAAATACTATACTAAATAATATTAGTCGCGATGAATTTATTGCTGAAGAAAAAAAAATACAAGACACAATGAATGATTGGATTAAGAAAAAGACAAAAATAATCATTAATCGCAATATATCTGAAGCAAAATATCCAAATGGTCCTTGTTTTTTTGAAAAATTTGATCAAATTGAAGTTAATATTAAAAATGTATTTGAAGATCATATTGATACTACATATCATTATGTTTATTCATCTGCATTACATTTTGATATAAATCAAACATTTAAAATATATCCAAGATCACAAAAATGGTTTAGCGACAAGGATTATATCGAATATAAACCTACAACATAAGCCACAAATAATTGAAATCGATATTAGATAGATTTAATTGTGTTAATAATAGTTTCTAAACTCACATTATATCCATTATCATGTGTTATTGCAATATTACGTGATGTAATAATAATTGTAAATAATCCATCACTTTTTTTTGCGATAATAAATTCTATACCTCCATTACCATTTGTTAATATTATTAAACGTGTATCATTATTTAATATTACATAATTTGGTAATTGTTGGTTAAATATATTAATTTCATCATCAGTAAGACTACAATATAAATTTAAATGTGACAAATAATCTAAATAGCGTGTATCAAAATCAGTATTCATTACGATTGTTATTTAATTAATTTTTAATATAATTATAATGTAATTAATTTTTCAATTTTTTTCTAAATCATAACCATTTAAATAAATTATTGATAAAAATTAAATTGAATATGAATATACAATATAAAATACAAATAATTGAAACCACATACTATGATAATTATTTTATAAAATTATTGAAATTTTTATTACTTTATCAACATATATTAATTGGAATATAAGAAATGTATGAATACAAAGATTTTTTTGATGAAATGGCTTTTGATTTTAAAATATCACCAGATTTTTTGATTAAAGAATTTGATAAATCAAATAGATCGATGATTTTACGACAAAATAATGTACCAATTGGAATTTTGATTATGGATGACAATTATTATGAAAAATTGAATGAGTTTGTACATTTTATTAAATTTTTATGGATTCAGGTAAGATATAGAGGAAATCATGTTGGAAGTAAAGTCGTAAATAATATTATGTTGTTAAATAATTTAATAACAAAAAATAGGTCTTGTATAGTATTAAATGTTGAAAAAAATTATAATGTCATTAATTTTTATAAAAAATTAAATTTCGAGCAAATAGATGATAATGGTAATTATATTGTACTTATTAAAAGAATTTAATTTTTATTTAGTTCTTATTCAATAAATTTGAAAATTAAATGATTTAAGTATAAGATGTATATTATATATTAAACTTATTTAATCATAACATGGGAATTAAAAATTTAATGAAAGTATTATCAGAAAATACTCCTAATGCAATATCCGATGTAAAAATGTCCGAATTACATAATAGTAAAGTTGCTATCGATACTAGTATAATAATTTATCAAATTGTTACAGCTATACGTTCATCTGGTGAAGATTTAAAGGGACCGAATGGTAAATCAACTTCACATATTCACGCGATATTATCCAAAACATTAAGCTATTTAAGAAATGGAATTACACCTATTCATATTTTTGATGGAAAACCTCCAGAAATTAAAATGAAAATTTTGCAAGACAGACTTAAAATAAAAAAAGAAGCAATAAATAAGCTGATTGAAATAAATGAAGCGGAAAAACCAATAGATATTGATGCTTTAAATTTAATTGAAGATGAAAAAATTAAATTGCTAAAACAATCAGTCAGTATATCACATGCTGAAATGTTAGAAGCTCAGGAAATTGTCCAATTACTTGGCGTTCCATTAATTCAAGCTCCAGAAGAAGCAGACGCACAATGTGCATATTTATCAGCAAATAATTTAGTTAATTTTGTTGCGACAGAAGATATGGATTTATTAACGTTCGGATCGAAAATAGTCATAAGAAATTTTCTGAAAAAAAATATGTGCAAAATTAATTTGTCAGATGTGCTAAAAGATAGTAAACTAACAATGGATCAATTTATTGACATTTGTATTTTACTTGGATGTGATTATACTGATAGTATTGAAGGTATTGGTCCAAAAAGAGCTTGGGAATTAATTGTTAAATATGGTTCGATCGAAAATCTAATTGCAAAAGATAAAAAAATAGCTGAAAATAAATATAAGCTACCAGATAATTTTAGATATGTTGAAGCGAGAGATTATTTTAAAAATCATAGACATACTGAAGTTAAAGAGACTGATTTAATATTACAAGTACCAAAATTAAATGAACTTAAAAAGCTATTAATAGATAAATATGGATTTGATGAAAATAATATCGAACATATGATTGGATTTTTAAGAAAACGTTTTAATATTTATGATCAACAATATGTCGAAAAACAAAAACAAATTTTAGAAAAAATTAATGAAGAAATGCAAAAAGATCCATTCGTAAGCGACGATGAAGATAAACCAAAGAAAAAATCAAAACAGAAAAATAATATTGTTATTAATTCTAAAAAAAAATAAAAATTATAATAATTTATATAAATAAATTATTATTAGGTATATATAATGAAATTAATCGACAATTTTAAAAATTTAATTTTTTATTTAATTATTTATATTATGTTATCAGTAGTATTTATGTATAAAACAATTAAGACGACTATTAATGATTCTTATAAATTAATACATAAAAAACATAAACATAAATAACACAATTTAAAAATAAATTTGATAATTTAACAAAATGGTAAATTTATTAAATTATCAAATCGAACATGTTAATAAACTAATTAATTCTCTTAATAAATATAATATTGCCGTCGATGCGTCCGATACTGGAACAGGAAAAACATTTTGTGCATTATCAATAGCAAAACAATTAAATTTAAGACCAATAATTATTTGTCCTAAATGTGTTATATATAATTGGCAACATATTGCTAAATCATTTGAAATTGATCCTATATTAGTTATTAATTATGATAAAATAATTGCAAGTAATACAACATCAACATTAGATCAAGATTTACAATATGCTAAATTATTATTAGACAAATACGAAAATAACCAAGTCGATAGACCTTATTTAGAATTTTGTAGAAAAAAATTTTACCAAAATCAAAATCAAGAACAAAATCAAAATAAAAATCAAGAACAAAATCAAAATAAAAATCAAGAACAAAATCAAGAACAAAATCAAGAACAAAATCAAGTAAAAAAAAAGACGACGAAAATTAAAAAAGTAAAAGAAGATTTAAAATCATTTGAATGGTATTTGACCGATAATGTTTTAGTTATTTTTGATGAAGTACATAGATGTAAAAATAAAAAAACTTTACATTTTAAATTATTATGTTCATTAAAAAGATATATAAATAAGGATATAAAATGTTTGTTATTAAGTGCAACAATAGCAGATAAGATTAAATTTTTTAAACCAATTGGATATATGTTAGGATGGTATCCAAATATCGAATCATATTTGATGTGGTTAAAACAAAAAAGTCAACAAACTGGTTTTAGTTTAGCAAAAACTATAAATCATTTATTATTTCCATTTTATGGATCGAGAATAAAAATTTCTGAACTCGGTAATTTATTTCCACATAATCAAATTATTCCTGACTGTTACACAATGGAAACAGCCAAAGAAATTGAAGAACAATATGAAATTATTAAAAAATCATTAGAAGATTTACGTGAAAAAAAAGAAAATGCTGGTTGTATTCTTGCAATTATTTTACGTGCTAGACAAATGATCGAAATATTAAAATTACCAACTTTTTATGAACTAATTAATGATCATCTTGATAATAATTTAAGAGTCGTAGTTTTTGTTAATTTTAATGAAACACTTCAAAAAATAGCTACAGAATTTAATACAACATCAATAATTCATGGTAAACAAACACAATCAGAACGCCAAAAAATTATTGATGATTTTCAATCAAATAAGACAAATATCATAATCGCAAATTGTAGAGCAGGAGGAGTTGGAATTTCTTTACATGATATATATGGTGATCATCAACGTGTTAGTATAATTTCGCCAACATGGTCAGCACAAGATACAATGCAGATGTTAGGTAGAATACATAGAGCAGAGGGCAAAACGCCTGCTTTACAGAAATTTGTATTTTGTGCTGGGACAATTGAGGAATATATTTGTGATAAATTGAGAGAAAAATTAGACAACTTAAGTTTAATAAATGATGGAATATTACATCCATTCCCAGATTTAAATATAAACAAACAAGAACAAAGACAAGACGAAAAAATAGATATAAATAAATTTTTAGAAATATAAGTACTTAATAATTTATTATTTATAATTATCCATATTATATTTTTATTAAAAATTATTATAAAAATATGATATAAAAACATCGACATGAGTTTAAACATTTTTTAGATCAAATTTTTATAATAATATGTAACAAAAAACATGTATGAAATAAATAATATATGCTAATAATATAATTAACATTATGTATTCCGAAACTGGTAAGTCGAATAAACCATGTTTGACAGATCGTATATATTTACAAAAAATAATAGCTGATAAAAAAATGATTGATCGTGTACAAATACAAGCACAATCAGGACAAATAACGGAACCAACATTTATTGATAAATTGATAGACAAAATCAAATCAAATATTTATTTGTTCGTGGAAAATAATATTTTTATCATAATATTATTAATTTTTGTGATCTGTTTTTTAATTTATAGATATTTAAATAGATCGAAAAATAGTGACGAATATATAAGTGAACATTATTATGGTGCTGATTATTCATCACCATTTTTAAATAAATATAATGAAGATGAAATTAAAAATGAACATTCAGAACATCTTGGAAGAAAAAAATTAAAAAAAAATAAACTATCACTCGAACATATACCAGAAGATCCAGAACAATATCAAGAACAATATCAAGAACAATATCAAGAACAAGATCAAGAACAAGGACAAGAACAATATCAAAATCAGGAACAAATTCAAGATCAAAATGACATACAACATGAACAAACGGTTCCAGAATTATTAAAAATAACAAACGATAGAAATTTAACATATGATAATATAAATTTATCATTAATTAATAGTTCATCATATGCACCATTTAATTTAAAAACATTAACTAATTTATATCCATGGAATAATACACAGGATTATAAATTAACGTAAAAAATAATAAAAATAGAATATAATAATATTATGAATAAAATTTTTAGATCTATTAAAAATAATATATCAAATGATTTTTTTGTAATATATAATAAACTATATAATACAAATAATTTATACAATCATAATAAAATTATACGTAATTTATATTTAGGAAATTATGAATCTGCTAAAAATAAACTATTTATTTTAAATGAAAAAATAGATTTAGTTATTAATTGTTCACATGATTTAGATATACCAAATTTTTATGAAGAAAATAATATTAAAGTTTTACGTCTTCCTATTGATGATTCAATTAGTGAAATAGATCAAAAAATAATGCAAATAAATTTACCAAAATTAGTAAAAGTAATAAGTTACTTTTTAAAAAGTAATAAAAAAGTATATGTTCATTGTTTCGCTGGTATGCAAAGGTCTGCTACAGTAGTAATATGTTATTTAATATATAAAAATTTCATAGAAAAAAAAAGAATAGCACCATTAAGTCATTATTATTATTTTTTGAAAAAAAAGCGTAATATTGTATTTATGCCGCGACCAACATTCGAAAACATTATTTCACAATTTTATGATAAAATTAAATCTTCAAAAATTTAACCATACTTTATGAAATATTATATAAAATTATATTAGTTAGTTCATTCGCTTTAGTATTTATTATTTCTTTTGATGGTAATCCTTTTAAATCGTGTATACTTTCAGAAATATTTTTGACATGTTCTTTAGAAAAATTAAGATTCTTCCGAAGATCAATCGCAAAATCATCATATATACTATTATAATACCAAACAGATATTTTAGAAATAAAATTGTTCAATAAACTTTCTTGAATGTTATTTTGATCAACAGATTTTAAAAAAGTAAAAATATCAGGACCATTTAATATACCACTAATAAATCTATCACAAAAATAACATTTACAAAATATAGTTTGAGGAATATAATTATTATTGCATGTCATTTTATCTATTTTTTTTACAGTTAATGGATTTTTTTCATTTATCAATAAAGATTTAAATTTTCTTGAATCAATATATTTACAACAATATGAACAAAAATATAAATCATCAATATAACTTTTCATATGTTTAGTGTAAATTGGGTTTATCTTCCAAATGTTACTCATATTAAATATAATATGTATGATAAATTATTTGTATTATTATAATATATAATTGTTATGAAAATAGTTATAATAGGCGCTGGACTAACCGGTTTATATATTGGTTACATGCTTAAAAAAATTAATATGGATTTCGATATTTACGAAAGATCTTCAAGAGTGGGGGGACGAATTAAAAATATAAATGCTTTCAATAATATGTTAGAATGTGGATCAAATTTAATTCAACCATATCATTTTAATACTATTCAGTTACTTAATGAACTTAAGCTACATTCAAAAGAAGTTACTGGCAAAAAAATATTAACATTATCAAATAAAGTGGATGAAACAGTATTTAATAACTTATTGAAAAAAATTTTAAAAATTTACGAAAAAAATAAATCATCAAACATGTCTGCTAAAGTATTTATTCAATCTATTTTATCTAAAACTGATTACAATATTTTCATATCTTATGTATTCAATCAAGAAATGCTTGAAAATGAAGTGTCAGATTTTATGAAATATTTAATATATGATCTCAAACTTTCTAACTGTATTAGCGGCAATCAAAAAATTCCTAACTGTATTGCAAATAAATATATTCAAGTTATTGGCGGCACACAATTAATTACTAATCGTTTAGCATCATTTGTTCAAGATAGTTTGTATTTAAATCATGAACTTCAAGAGATATTTTATCAGCCTTTGACAAATAAATATATATTAACCATAAATGATAAATATATTAATGCTGACAAAGTAATTTTAGCATGTAATTCTTCGATATCAAAAATAAAATTGTTCATTCCATCAGAAATTGTTCGTTCAATTCAAAATGTCAAACCAATTGAACATATTCGTTTATACACTTTACATAATAGCTCTGTTACATCATTATTAAAATTACACAATGTTATACAATCACAAAGTATATTAACAAATATTTCATCGATAAGTGAAAATATATTAGGAATGTCATATATTTATGGATCAAAAGCAGAACTATTATATAAAATGTTATCAAATGAAACATCAAAAAAAGAAATAATTGAAATATTAAATAAGTTAATAGAAAATATATCAGGAATAAAATTTCCACCAATAATAGATTATGTATATTGTTTTTGGCAACATGGTTATCATATCAACAAAAAACAAATAAAAACAAACTTTTGGCATAAACATAATTTAATATTAGCTGGCGAATGGGTTCATTCTTATCATAATACTTTAGAAGGTTCATGTATGAGTGCTATTAAAACATTTAAAATAATTAGTGATCCGTTATTTGTTGATAAATTAATTCACCAATCGGATAATGTTAAAAATATTGAAGGGAACCGAAAAAAATAGTTATTTTAACGTGTATAACGTTGTATTAATTATTTTGCCATTTTGTTTTATTTTGCATGTCATAGATTCATAATTTACACTCATTTCTTTAAATATTGATCGTATAATTGACATTATTTTATTTTCGACAACAGGTTTTTTTTTAAATGCACTCCATGTTGACACATTAAAATATATTAATATTTCTTCAGTCATTTCATTTATTTTATTTTGTTTTAATTCGTCTGAAATAATTTCATGACTATAAAATGTTTTTTTATTTTCATTAATACCAATTATTTCATATAATTTATTTAATATTTGTTGTCTTTGAAGTGGATATAGTTTATTTTTGTTCCTAATTACTTTTTTCTTTATGTTATCATTTTCATTTTGCACACTCATTTCTATTCTATCTATATATTATCATACTTTTATATTTTTTAAGTCTTTATAACAAATTGTGCATTATTATATGTTTAATAATAATGATTTCACATGATGGTATATTAAATTATTCATCAGATATCAAATATATCAAATGATTAAAAATAGTACATCTGATGAATAATTTAATATACCATCATGTGGAATCATTATGAATAATTTAATAAGGTACCAATATATCTAATTTGGTAAAATATTATATTCTGTTGTATTTAAAAATCCTCTTTCCAATTTTAATACTATTGATTTACTATTACAATTAACATTCATATCTTTGAATACACTTTTGACTATTGATAATGGTCGCTTTTCTTTTGATAAAACTTTTGTTGATTTAAAAGCAGACCAGTTACTGACATTAAAATATTTTTTAATATCATCTTCGATTGCTAATATAGACATTTGTTTTTCTTGATCCGTTTCTATATCGTGCGAATAAAATTTGTTAGATGTTATGTTTTTTAATTTGTTTAAAATATTTGTTCTCTCAACAACAAATATTTTTTCTTTATTTTTGATTTTTTTCTTTTTTTGCGTTATGTTGTTATTGTTTTGTTCTTCAGTTATCATGTATTATTTAATGTATACAAATTATTTTTTTATATATTATCTTATATTTAAATATATTATTTTATTTTTTTTCTATAGTATATTTTAATTATTTAATTATCGTATAAATTTTATTAAAATATTATAGTATTATAATATATGGAAATTACAAAAAAATTAAATATCATACTTACTAACATTCCGACAGCTGTAATAATACCAATAAAATATAACGAAAAGCGACCTAAAGTTGAATGGAAAAACATTAACAAAACTGATGTCACTTTGTTTAATAAATTTAGTAATTTTGGGATCATAACAGGTAAAAAATCAGAAATAACAATTATTGATATCGATGTTAAAGATAATGGATTAGTGGAATATGAAAAATTAATAAAAGAGAAAGGAGATATTGAAACATTAAAAGCAAGATCACCTAGCGGCGGATTACATTTATATTTTAATTATAATGAACTAATAAAAACAACTACAAAAGTAAATGGTATCGGAATTGATATAAGAAATGATAATGCTATTATAGTTTGTGAACCATCAGTAATTAATAATAACAAATATAAATTTGACACGTCATATAAAATTTCTGATATACCTACTTGGTTATTTGAATGGATTTTGTTGGATGGAAATATGAGAAAACAATCCAACAAAATAAATGAACAAGAACAAGTTATTAAAATAAATGAGCGAATACAACCAAATATAATACACAATTCAAGCATCGTAGAATATAAAATTAGTGATGAAATTTTACAACACATATTAGATAAACTACCAATAAATTATTTAAATAATTATTCTGATTGGATAAAAATTGGAACAATATGCAAAACATTAAATAAATATACAATATTTGATAATTGGTCGAAAAAATCAAAACAATATAATAAGATAGAAAATGAATATTTATTTAAATATTTAAGAGACGATATTATGGATGTTAATTGGTTAATTAATATACATAATAAAAATAATCCGACTGATAAATTAGAATATATTAAACCAATAATTAAATTGGAGTTACTACATAATAATACATTAAATAAGATAGAAATAAATGTAGAAAAGTTAGACAAAAATATTTATGATAATAAATACTCAACTATCATACCAGACTCAGATACAGCTACAGCTAAAACAACATCTTGTGCGATATATTTTGAAGAACTTAAAAAAATATATCCAGATATTATAATTTTATCTATCGTATCAAGAATATCATTAGCCGATCAACAAATACAAACTTTTGCAAAATATAATGTTAAATTAAAATCATATGAAGGAAAATATGAACCTGAAGATAATTTAGTTACAACTTTAGAAAGTTTAACTAAATATAACTATTATGAAAATTATTCTGATCATGTTGTATTTCTTGATGAAGTATCAAGTTTATTAAAACATATCGGTGAGTCTGATACAATTAAAAACAGAGTCGAATTAATAGCATTATTTACCAAAATAATAACAGAAGCTAAAATAGTTATTGCTTGTGATGCAACAATTAATGATTGTGTTATTGAACATTTATCATCACTTAGGGGCACAAATAATATTTTGTTTATTGATAATAAATATAAAAATTATAAAGATATTAATGCAATTGAATGTAGGACGGAAGAAGAACTAATCGAAAAAATGATAAAAGATATTAACGAACATAAAAAATTTATATTCGGTTTTGACTCATTAACAAAACTTAAACAATTTCATCAAATCTTAGAAAATTTACCAAATGTAGACAAAACTAAAATATTATTAATATCATCTGAGCATGGAAATAAAAAAGTAGATACTAATGAATGGTCGAATTATGATTATATTTTATTTTCACCGAAAATTATTTATGGATGTGATTTTGTTCCATTAGAAAAATATGATGTGTTTATTTTAGTTAATGATTATACTTTAAATTGTGAAGAAGTATCACAACAAATATGTAGAAATAGAAATATCGGTGAAGTTATATATTTTGTCAAACAAAAAAATTATAAGCTAAAATGGAAAACATTTGAAGAGGCACTTGAATATTATAAAGAATATCATCATTTATATACCGAAATATTTAATCAGTTAGGAGCATTAAATATGCAATATGACGGATCGGTTAAATTTATGGAAAATATATACACAAGATCATATATAAGATATAAATATTATGAAAATGTTTATGATTCAGATTTTTTACATTATTTTAAGGAAATATTAAAAAAGAAAGGATTTAATATTAGAGATGTCGAAGAAACTAAACAAAAAATAGAAATTACGAAATTCGAAGTCAATGAGTATAATAATAAACAACTTAAAAATTATGTAGAAGGAAAATTAGATGAAAAATCGGTATACAAAATGAATATTGATCAAAAAATAGAAATTTTAAATATTAACAAAACAGTAGTGACAAAATATCAAGAAATTTTAACAAATAATGTTAAACTAAGAAATCATTTTAATATATGCAAAATGTTAACGACAGAAAAAGAAATAAAACAAAAAATAAAAACATCAACTAAAGGAACATTAAAAAATATGGAAAGCGTTGAAGCAAAAATAATAATCGTCGAACAGTTCGAAAAAATAATAGGATTAACAAGATTTGATATAGATCATGAAAAACATAAGAAACATTTTGAAGATAAAATAAACATTGATACAAAATTATATGAATTATATAAAACAATGTTTAGACAGAAAGAAAAACAACCAGAAACATGGAAAGATGTGTATCACATAATAATTAAATGTTATAAACATATATGTGGTAGCGAAATTATTGTTACGAAACGGTCTAAAAATAATCATTTTGAACGAATGTATTCGATAAATAATAATTATTTAATTACACATAAACAATTATGTAAATTAAGAAATAAAAATGATAATTTGTTTGATTAGTTTTGATTATATGATTACATAATTATTTATTAATGACATATTAATCTTATTAAAGATGTTAAAAAATATATTATTCGTTTGACATCAGGTAGCCGATTCTGCAAAAATATTATATATTATACAAAATCGGCTACCTGATGTCAAACGAATAATATATTTTTTAACATCTTTAATAAGATTAAAATAATGATTTTTAATTAGCTATTTTTTATTTTGTTCGGAATAGTTTTAATTTTATTTAAATTTGATTTGTTATTTTTAACACGATTATGTTGAACAATATTTTACTTTTTGATATGATTTAGTGTTATGAACATTAACAATTGACATGATTATTATGTATATAAACGACATCAATAAATTTACTAAACCTTCAATACATATATAATTATTTATCCAATTAAAAATTCTAACTACAATTAACATGCTTAACGTAATTACTTGTATAATCATAATTATAAAACCACTTTTTCTGCTATTTACAAATATTAGGGGATATATTGAAGTTGTAATGGAAATTATAAAGTTAGTGATTGGGAAAGTTTTAATATTATTAAAATATGTGTAATAATTATTCGTAACTTCAAAAATATATGTTCCAATATTTAATAACAAACCAATAATGATAAATATGATATTAATACAATTATGATAGAAACATTTACAATATGAATCAAAACAACAATCACAACATTTTATACAATCTCTATTATATCGTAATGTTGTATCCAAATTATTAAGATTTAATTCATCAAATGCATTCGTTATATTATTTGTTTCAATACGTATATTTGAGTTGTTAAATCGTATATTTCCTGATATAAATGTAATCGAATTTGAGTTATCATTTTCGAATAATTTACGTGATGTATATTTATAAATATTATATAAATTATATCTTTCAATTATATCAACTTTCGTGATATTATTTATATAACTTATACATTTCATATCTTGTGATCCAATACATTCATTTATAAGCTTAGTGATTTGATCTATTGATTTTTTTGATTTAAAACAATTTTGAATATCTTTTATTGAAACAGTTTCGTCATGATTTAATAATAAATTATCAATCAATTTAACAAAATCACGAAGTTTATTTTCATTTTTAATGTTATTAAATAAAAAAACTATTGGTTCGCCAAATAATTCACAATATAAAACATTTTCTTTATATACAGTCCCATCATTTTTGGTTCCATAATATATTTTATTTCTAAAAATATTGAACGCGTTTATGAGTTCATTTTCATCCGTGATTTTTTCTTTGCGATATTTTTTTTTAACAAAACAAATTGCAGGTATAATTATGTTGGATTTATAATTTAACAACGAATTTGCTATAAAATAATTTTGATCACGCATATTTTATTAATTATGTTTTATTAAATTTTGTTTATGTTAATTTTTTATTATATATCTTCAAAATTGTGTTTGCCAACATATTTATATAAATTAAAATGAACAAAAAATTGATTATATTACATCGTGTCAAATATTGCATTAATATAAAATAAATTATGATAATATTAAGGTCATAAAAAATATTAATTATAAATATTATGAAATAATTATAAATTTTAATATAAAACTTATTTAATTATTATTTATTAACAAAAATGAATAAACCAAAACTTATAACATTTAATAATGAATTATATTATAGCGTGAATGATTTAGAAAAATTAGATCCAGCATATTTTACGGGTGTTGGTAAAACTTTACGTCATATTGTTACCAAGAAAAAAATTAGTGAAAATAATTATATTTTTGCTTATCAAAATGGCACGATATGGAAAAAATCATCATCCGAATATAGTAAAGCTAAATTATTATTAAAAACTGAATGGGCTGATAGTAATATTCCTCAACTCGTCAGATTAAATAAATTAGATCAAACCATAAAATCAAATCAAAAAAATATACAAATTAATAATACCAACGAACAACTAAAACAACCAGAAATTGTTATTGTGAGTAACACAAATAGTACACAAGGGAATAATTTGAGCGTTAGCGAAAATTATGGACTTGTTGGAGTGAGTAACACGAACGGAACACAAGAACCAAATACAGAAAAAATTATTAATAAAATCGAAGAACAACTTGTTAATGAACAAAAGCAAATTATTGAGACACAACAACCAATCATACCAGAACATTTTGAAACAATAAATTTAAAAAATAATATTTTAGAACAAGTTAACAATAAAATTGAACAAAACAAAACTATAGAATCGAATGAAACAAACGAAATAAAGTTAGAACAAATTAATGTTGAAATTAATAATGAAAAACAAAATGAAGAACAAATTGATAAATTAGTTAATGAAATGTATGATGTACCGCCAGCACAAGATATTATTTTGGTATCAAATGAATATAAATTTAAAGATATCGATGAAAATATTATTGATATTGAGATTCGCGGAGAGAAAGAATATAATAAATGTTATTTTAAAGTAAGTGATATAAGTAAAGGTTTTAATTTACCAAGATTACACGATACAATAATAAAAAAAGACTCATCATATGAGTCGAAATTACATTATAATTATTTTACTATCACAAATCGCACTAATAGTGTTTCAAATATCAGTAAAAATATTTGTAAAAAAGAGATGTTTCTTACGTATAATGGTATGTTAAAAGTTTTGTTTTCATCTCGTTCAGGTAATGCAGAAAAATTTCAAGATTGGGCAAGTAAAATATTATTTACTATTCAACTCGGTAGTGTCGAACAAAAAAATCAGTTAGCTGGCAAACTTCTTGGCATTTCTCCACAAGTAATTAAAGACGTATTTAACAGTAATACAAATAAAACACCATCAGTTTATTTATTTTTAATTGGTAAAGCTAATGTATTAATTGGTAGCTCTTATTCTGAAAATGATTATATATGTAAATTTGGATGTACCGAAGATTTAGCAAGAAGAACAGCAGAACATGAAAGAAATTTTAAAAAAACATATAATACAGATATTCAATTACAATTATTATGTTATTCAGTTGTTGATGAAAAATATATTTTTGACGCTGAAGGAAATCTTAAACAATTTTTTAAAGCTAATAAATTAAGTGAAAATGATATTTCAGAACAAATTATTATTAATATGAAAGAATTAGATTCAATTAAACAACATTATAAATTAATTCAAAATTCGTATATAGGAAGATATCAAGAAATGTATACCAAAATACAAGAACTAGAAAAAAAAATAATAACATTACAAACAGAAATACAACTAAAAAGTAAAGATACTGATAATCTTATTCTCAAACATCAAATTGATGTGTTAGAAGAAAAACAAAAAAGTAATTTATTGTTAAAAGATATTGAAATTTTAAATTTAAAATTACAACTAGCAAAACATTAAATTAAAATTTATTTTTTACTTAAAATATTATTTAAATCGATCATAATATTTTCTGTTTGGTTATCTATATTTTCAGATGGTAACGACATATTATTGAGCTTATTTTTTTATTATTGATTAAATATTTATGACATAATAACATAATATTTCAATTTTTCATCAATACAAATGCGTTAAAAAAAAGGTGAAAAAGGTATTATTTACATAACAATATATACATTAAAAAATTTAGATGAGAATTTGTTAGATGATTAATTTTACTCGACGATTGTAAAAATCACGTAATCAGAAATTTAAGATTGTTATCATCATATTTTTATAATAAATTATAACAAAAAACACATGCGGTTTTAATTTTTTATTAGTTTATCTAATTTTTTATTTTTATAATTATATATATTCATTTCGCTATTTTTTCTTATTTGTGTATATCTTTTTATGTTTGTAGATGTTAATTTAATTGCATCTTCTGCCTCATCTTGTCCTGATGGATCATAATTATACACAAACATTATTTCTTCTTTTATTTTTTTTTCTTGTTCTTCTGTTAATGCTATTTCTTTTTTTTTCTTTTTTGATTTTTTGATTATTTCGTTTATTTTGTTTATATTAATCGTTACAAATTCTTCTTCTTTTGGTGTTGTTGTTTCTTCATATATTTTTTTTGCATAATTTGACATGGTTGATAATATTTCTTCCATTGTGTTTTTTTTATTAACTGTTACAAATTTTCCGTTATCCATTATTAACATATCATTCGATCGTAAATTAGTAATACAAATACAATTATATTCAGGTACTTCATTATTTAAATAAATTTTCGAAATAAGCGTAGGAAATAGTTGTTTACCGGAACACAATATTTCTTTTTTATTTTCAAGTGTTAATTTTGATATATCTTCTTCTCCAAAATTAACAATGTAATTATTATTAATTGTATAGTTGTTATTTTGTGTATTATTTATTGTATTATTTATTGTATTATTAATATCATTCGTTTTTTTAATAATTTCAACATTTTCTTTTTTTATTGATTTTTTAGGTTTACTTGTTTGTATTATGTTTTTGTATTCTTCATTTGTTCGTTTTAATTCATCAATATTTTTTTCTGTTAACTCAAGTTTATTTTTTAATAAAATTATATCTTCATTATTTTTATTATATTCATTCAATTTTTTAATTTCTTCTTCATAATTGGTGTGCTTATTTTTTTTATGTCTATACAATGATGATTTCTTTTCATATTTTTTATGACATATTAAACATTCATTACTATTAATAATTACCGGATTACATATTGGTACCATTTTGGTATCTTTTGGTATCATTTTGGTATCTTTTGGTACAATGGTATTTTTGTTCTCATTAGTTTCATTTTTAATTTCTTTTTCGTAATTAATATGTTTATTTTTTTTATGATTATATAATGATTGAGAATGTTTAAAAATTTTACCACATATCAAACATTTATAGCCATTATTTTTAGAATTAATAAAGTTTAATGTTTCACAATTATCATGTATATCATCGTCGACTGTTTCATGACTTATTGGATAAGTCATATTTACTGATTCATTACTTATCTGATAAGTCGTTTCATTTGTTTCATTTTTATTTTTAGAATTAAGATCTTCATTAATGATTATATTTGATTTACATGGTATTTTACGATGTATATGATAATCATAATGAGATTTTCGATAAAAGATCTTTTTACATATATCACATATATATTTCATTTATTTATTATATAAGAATAATATGTTTTTTATATTTAAACAAATTAGGCAAATTAGGCAAATTAGGCAAATTAGGCAATTTTAGGCAAATTAGGCAATTTTAGCGCGAGAGAGAGCGCATGTGTATTTTTAAAATTTTTAAAGGAAAATATTTTTCTAAATAAATTTTTTTAATTTTAATTTTAATTTTATAAAAATTTATTTATGATAGTCGTGTCATAAATTTATAAAATAATTTACATCGACATCATAGCGATATGTCAGTTAATATTTATCTAAAAATTGAGACTATTAACCAATATACTATGGCAAATATAAAAAATTGAAAAAATAAATGTAATAATATGCATTTATTAAATGTTTAATAAAAAATGTCATTCACAACTAAATGTCCTTCGTGTGGAACATCAATGATTGGAAATGGATGATGTGCACTAACAATATCATTTGTATAAATTTATTAACAATTCTTTTATATAAATTTATATGACGACGAATATGAATAAAGCTATTAGTTTCTCGTGTTTTAATTATTTTACAATAAGAAAGAATAAAAATTAATCAATATTTTTAATCTCATTATTGATATGTTCATATAATGTTGCGAATTCTTCATCAGTATATTTGTCATAATAAATATTTGTATATGAAAAAGATTTTGATGTTAAATAACTAACTAGTTTTTTATGCATATAATTTGCATAATTACGTATGTATTCAGATATAATATTTCCACTATTGATTAATTTTTTAATCACTTTTGGAATTATCAACTTAAAATTGCTATTCGAAAGTAACTTATTATTAACATTTTGTATATAAAATTCGACAAACCATAAACACCAAGCTACACAAAAACCATTTATATCTCCTTTTCTTACATTTAACATGTCAGTTTCATGCGACAAACTTTGTAATCCGTTAATTGGTTCAAAATCAGTTGGTTTAAAATACACATATGAATCAAAAAAATTATCTTTCTTAAATAGTTCAAATAATAGTTCATCCAATTTATCTGAATTATCTTTTGCTATACCTCCTTGTGGTTCAAATCTTATGATTCGTTCATTTTCAATATCGATTAACAATATATTTGCATGCAACATTTCTCCAATTATATTTATTCTCGCAATAACATATTTTTTACCATTATTGATTGAATTTTTTACTGATTCAATTAAATTATATGGAATAGAATAATTATCTTGATTCATCCAATAAATATTAATTGAATATAAAGATGGGTAATTAATTGTATTAGCGATTAATGATTGAATATAATGTATATTAGATATATCGTTCGGAGTTTTTGGTAAGAATGAAATTGTAATATTATTTTTGGGTAAATCGATTTGTTTATTATTATAAGGTACTCCTAATGTATCATATTTTTGTATTAAAATATAATAATAAAAATATATATCAGAATCTCTTGCGTTATACAAATTATAATGTGCGAATTGATAATCTTGAAGATGTAAATCTCGATAATTTTTTGATAATTTATCAATGTCAGTTAATAATGGTTTTGATAATATATTCATAACATAATTTTTACAAATAATATCTTTTTTGCTATCTTGATTTTTATAATTAACACAATTATTTTTAATTTCGGAAGGTATATTTATATTTTCCAACCCAAAAACTGTTTTTATATAATCATCAATGACAAGTTCCTTAAATTCAAGCAACTTTTGTTCTATCTCTTCTTTATTTAATTTACGCAACATAAATGTTTTTTCAATAATTTTGACTGGTGTCGTACCAACTTTATTTTTAATATTAATATCAAAATATTTTGTCTTAAGTATATTATAATATTTTTCAATATCTTGTCTACCTGTTAATAAATGAATAATTGTTTGTCCATATATATTTTGTAAATTCCAATTTTCTGTTTTTTCTAATAATTTACTAATTATTTCAACATTTTGAGAATCAATTTCTGACTTATTTGTTGATTCACTTTTTGATTCATTTTTTGATTCGTTTGTTGTATATTGTGTATTTTTTGTGTGAATGTTTAAATTATAATTTCTTAATAAATTAAATATTGGCGTCTCATTATTTGAATCGATATGATTAAAATTTATATTTAGATCTAATATATAATTTATAATTTCTTTGTTTGAATTTTTCATAACATGATGACAAAAATTAGTATATCCTAATGGCGAAGTATGATTTAAATCCGCACCCATATCAACAAAAAATTTTAACATATTTAAATCATTCATTTCGCTGATATAATAGATAGGAGTTTTAAAAACTTGATTTTGATAATTTATTTGTTCTGGACATAATTTAACAAAGTCTTTAATATTTTGATCGGTTACGAATTTGCTATATTCTTTTGTCATAAATTCACCGCCCTTTAATATCATTTCTGGTTTATAATGTAAATATATCAAAAAACATAATGAATTATCATCCAACGGATATTTAAATAAATTTTTATAATTTTCATTTTTAGAATTATCACCAATAATAATTTTTGTCATATTTATTATTTCACTTGATTTTTCATAAAAAAGATTTATTAATAAATATAAATAAGACACTCCATCAACAATAGAAAACCAATCAATATACGAATGATATTTGTTGAAAAATTGTTCATAAATGTTAAAATTTTTTTTTAAAATAACATTACTGGCAATATTATCAAAAATTTTTTTTTCATTTTTTGTTTCAATAAATTTATCTAACAAATAAAAAAAAGTTTCATAATATTCCATATCTAGTGCTAATTGTGGCAATGATATACCTTTTTGTGTAACATGATGTAATTGGTTAATATCGATATTAAATATATTTTTGATTAATTTTTTGTTATCTGTTAGAACTGCATAATGTATTAAGGTTTTATTATCATTAATTTGATGATTTAAAATATCAGGATCTTTTTTAATAATTTCGATCATAGTTTTATATTTATGATTTTTAAATAGATTATAAACCTTTTCAATATTTTGATTACTCATAATATTAATAAGTTAGAAAATATTATGTATCATATTGTGAATATAATTAAATTAATTTTTTAGTGACATTTTTATTTTCTCCTGAATATAAATTGGTTAATTTTGTTAAATTTTTAATTCCTTCATTTGTTATTTTTTTGTTTTCTCCTAAATATAACTTAGTCAAATTTGTTAAATTTTTAATTCCTTCATCCGTTATATTTTTGTTAATATATAAAGTAGTCAAATTTGTTAAATTTTTAATTCCTTCATCCGTTATATTTTCGTTTTCTTCTAAATATAATCTAGTTAAATTTGTTAAATTTTTGATTCCTTCATTCGTTATTTTTGTGTTTTTTCCTAAATATAACCTAGTTAAATTTGTTAAATTTTTGATTCCTTCATCCATTATATTTTCGTTTTCTCCTAAATCTAAATCAGTTAAATTTGTTAAATTTTTAATTCCTTTATCCGTTATATTTGTGCTCATTTCTAAATCTAAATTAGTTAATTTTGTTAAATTTTTAATTCCCTCATCCGTTATATTTGTGTTCATTCCTAAATCCAAAGTAGTCAAATTTGTTAAATTTTTGGTTCCTTCATTTGTTATTTTTTTGTTTTCTCCTAAATATAAAGTATTTAAATTTATTAAATGTTTAATTCCTTCATTTGTTATATTTGTGTTCATTCCTAAATATAAAGTAGTCAAATTCGTTAAATTTTTGATTCCTTCATTCGTTATTTTTGTGTTTTTTCCTAAATCTAAATCAATTAAATTTGTTAAATTTTTAATTCCTTCATCCGTTATATTTATGTTCATTCTTAAATCTAAAGTAGTCAAATTCGTTAAATGTTTTAATCCTTCATCCGTTATATTATCATTTTCTCCTGAATATAAAATATTTAAATTTATTAAATATTTAATTCCTTCGTTTGTTATACTTGTGTTATTTCCAAAACTTAACAAATTTAATTTTGTTAAATGTTTAATTCCTTCATCTGTTATATCTTCATTAAAAAATAAATATAAAGTAGTCAAATTTGTTAAATTTTTAATTATTTCATCAGACAAATCATTAATATTTTTTATTTTTGTCATTTGTATGATATCGAAAAATATTAAATTTTTTATATAATTAATTTCATGATCAGAAAAAATAATTTGTTGATATATTTTAAGATTTTCTTTTGATGTTTGTGATAATTTCAATAAAGTCGACAAATCACATTCATTATTTATCAACTGTTTAATCTCTTCTGGCAATTGTTTCATATTTATTATTTATTAATGTTTTACAAATTACGAAACAAAAATAATTTCAAATTTTTATATAATTGCTATAGCGTAGTGTTTTTTCAATTTTTATATTTGTGAAAATTTTAATTTTTAATCGATATTTTGGATATATTTCTCGTGCACCAAATAGGTTGTTTTTTTCCTTCAATCATATATCTTCTTACTTCATTCATTGTCCCAAAATACGATGGATCAATATCATAATTTATTAATCCCATTTTTTTAACTAATAAATTAAATACAGACATGTCATGACGATGTTCGATAAATTCGTTTGTATTTATATTTATACTTAATGAGTCATCAATAAAATGATAGTTGCTTGAACAAATGTCATACCAAATTTTGACTAAATTTTTAATAACTTTACAATTTTTCATCATTAATATACCGGCTTGCATATGACCTTGTTTAAGAATCTCTTGTTCTTTTTCAGAACTAATATCATAATCAAAAAATTTAATCAAATCCATTTTCGTATAATTATAATCTGTTGAACCACCATTAGTTCCTAATATTAACTTATTGTTTGTAAGTTTAATAAGTTCTTTAAAACGTTCTAAACCATCAATATTCAGCTCGCACCCACAATCACAATATAATAAAATAGAATTTTCTTCAATGTGACTTAATATTTTTGTAATAATATAAGGTTTCCATAACCAATAACCATATCCTCTTCTATTGCTATTGATAAAGCTACCATGTTTATCCCAAAAATTTTTATCTTCAATTAATGTTTGTTCTGTTACGGGAAAAATTTTATTAAACATATTAAAACTTTTAGCTTGATTACAAATTCGTTCTAAAGCATCATGATATGGTTGAGAAGGTCCGCCAAATGATAAGAAATAAATATGTTGATTTTCCATATAACATTATTAATACAAAATATGTTTATATTTTGTTAAAAATTATTTAATTAATTTATAAAATCTATCTAACAATTATATGACTCAATTTGGTGGAAAATTTAAGTTAAAAACATCAAATATAAATATAACAAAAAATATAATTTTTAAAAATATTAAAGATGTTTCGTATTATGATGATATTATTTTTCCTTCTGCTTTTTATAATAAATATCAAGAATATTTAAAATTAGTTGAAAATAAACATATCGGTGATGTTAATGCTATCATAAATCCTATCAAATATTTGGCAACATTCGATACATATTCAAAAGTTATTAATGAAGAAGGATCAAACACATATAATAAAATTTTTAAAGATATGGGGAGCGTCTATTCTGAAACTGCTAATAAAAAAATATATTTAAATGAATTATATAAAATTATAAACACGCCAATAGTTAGTTATAAATTTATGGATATACAAAGTTTATTTTTTGTATATTATATGAATAAATTTAATTTTATTAATGAAAACACAAAAATATTTTTAATGTCAAAAAATTGTTATATGCTCGATGCTTGTAATTATTTTATTAAATATAAAATAGGTAAAAATATAAATGAACAACTTGATTTTCATTTTTACACATATAAAAATACAGAACAAGATATTAAAATTACTTCTGATTATTTAATTAAAAATAAAATTAAATCTATTGAACAATCAACTATTTTAGATAATAAAAATATCGATAAAATTATTAACAAAATGAGTAATTATGATGTGGCGATTTATGATATATTTTATGAGACTGTATGTATTAAAGAACCTGATATACCATGTTTGTATTTGATTAATAGAAATTTAAGTTTTATGATTCCTGGGATAATTTTATCTCTAAAAAAACTAAATAAAGGCGGAACACTTATATTATATTCTTATATATTCACAAAAAAATATATGATCAACATCATAATATTTTTAGCATCATTTTTTAAAAATTTATATATTGAATCGCCTTATAAATTTGTTGACGTAACTACAAATATATTTATTTTTAAAAATTATAAAGGAAATTGTGATTTTGATTTATTATATGAAATTAACAAATTAAATTATGAAAATGATAATACTGGGGGATTTGGTAAAATAAATAAATGTGTTGATAATTTAATTGATATTAAAGTAAATAATAATATTTACGACGATTATAAAAAATTATGTGATAAAATTATTATTAAACAAACTGATAAAATAAAAGAAGCAGAAAATGTTATTAATAATAAAACAAATAATAAATACATTGAACAGCTATTATTTAAAAATATTTTTGACTCATTAATTTTGATTAAAAAATCTGGAATAGAAATTCCGAACTGGATAGAGCTACCAAATATGTTTGAAAATATATCTATCAGAATGTTTAATGAAAAAAAAATAGATGATATAATTAAATTACATATTAAAGATAGACTCACAATTAATATTTCACCAACATTTGATATCGATTATAATTTTATTAAATCAAAATTATTAGCAGAATCAATATATCAATATCTCGACACACATAATTTAAAAAAATATAAATATATCGAAGGTCTTATCAATACTGAACAAAAACGATTAAATAAAGCTTTATTTGATGAATATAATATAAATATTAATGGTCAATATGTTAGTAGAGCTTGGTTAAAAGTGTACGGTCTTATTCATAAAACTAAAATATTAAATAAATTTAAAGATAATGAACAATTAAAAGTATTTCATATTTGTGAAGCCCCAGGGTGTTTTATTTCCGCAATGATGTATTATGTTCAAAATTATACTAACATTAAAACATATGATTGGCATGCGCAAACTTTGAAAGTTAGTATGATCGGTGATGAGTATGGGTTTATTAAAGAAAATCGTGATAAGTGGGATTTTGGTAAGACGGGATCAGGTGATGTAACTGATTTTGATAATATAACATATTATTTTGAAAAATATATAGATATGGATGGTATTATTGGTGATTGTGGTGAAGCATGGTCAGAAAATAGCACAACAAATTTAGCATATTATCAGCTATTGTATGCTTTATTAATACCAAAACGCGATGGATTTTTTGTTATGAAAACATTTGCTGGTAATATTAATAATTATTATTTGTCAGCATTGAGTATAATTTTATCATATTATAAAAAAGTTAAAATATATAAATCAAACATTAATTTTTGGTCACCAGAAATTTACATTGTCGGGTCAGGTTTTTATGGAACATCTGAAAATGAAAAAAAAATAATTTTAGATGCTATTAAAAATAAAAAATATCTTACCAACACACTAAACACTAAATTTTGTAAAGAGTATGAAAATTTGACACAAGAAATTTTAGATGACCAGATTGAATCTAAAAAAATGTTAATATTTATGTCAGAAAATGAAAAAACTTTTCAAAAAATATTCCCAAAAATATCTAAGTTGGTTGATGAAAAAAATATTAAATATGTCAAAAAATATTTTCAACATCTTACGAATATAGACAAGTTTATAGAAAAATATTTGATATAATTATCATCGTTCATTTGGGTTTAAATATTTCATACCCAGTTTAGCGAATAATTCTTGTTCTGATAGTATAACAAAATTTTCATTCGTTTTATTATCAACAAGAGCATATTCATTTAATTTATAACCTAATTTCTTAGCCTTTAATCTCATTTCTTGATTAAAATCAAACGGACCAGTAAAATAAACTAAAGCCGGAAAATAACTTGTCATTGGAATTAATCTTATATCAATTCTCCTGATTGGTTTTTCTTGATTTAATCTACAAAAACCCATATATTTTGTTATAATATGTTTATCAGTTATATCATCAATTAAAAAAGATTGATCATGTAAATATGTCACATAATTTACTAACATATTACTAATATTTTCTTCTGTTATAATATCTAAACTGCACAATAACACATCAATATCAGAAGAAGTTGGCAAACCTCTTCTATAAGAACCACAAATTGTAACGAACATTGATTTATCAAACTGATTAGTTAAAATTTGGAGTTTGTCATATAATTTATCTATTTCAGTATGTGGAATAGATCCTTGAAATTTTCCTAAATATTTTAATCCTATTTTTAATTTTTCATTGAGTTCAATTTTTCCTTCGTCTGATAATTTTTTAAGCTCTTTTGCTGATTTAATATTATATTTATCTATAAGTTTAGTAGCAACTATTCTTCCGATTCCAATAACTCTCATTAAATCTTCAATAAGTTCTTCTCTTTTTATTGATTTTTTAATTATTTTATCATAATTTTCAAGTTCATTTAACTTTCCTGTTGTTAAAATTTCATAAACTCTTGCGGTAGTTCCTTTACCAATACCTTTTATATTTTCGATTTGCGATATGTCCGTTATTTGTGATTTGATTTTTGTTATTATCTTAAGTGATTTTTTAAGACTCATTATTCTAAATTTATTTATCATTATTTCTCTTTTATCCGTCATATTGTTCGTCTCAATTTCTATTAATTTTATTAATTTTTTAAATATATCTATAATTTGCTGATTCATTATATATAATATTATATAATTATATAAAATAAAAAATTGCATGAACATCATTAATGATATCAAGTCAATAAATATCATTTGACATTATTATATTGTTATTATGTTATGTTGATTTTAATATATGTACTTAAACATAGCTGGGCTATTAATGATTGTACATTGATAACATTCTAAAATTGCCGCATGTGTTTTTTGTTATAATTTGTTATAAAAATATGATGAAAATACGTCGAAAATGCATTTTCGACGTATTTTCATCATATTTTTATAACAAATTATAACAAAAAACATAGCTGTGTTACTATGATTGTTACAATTGATAACATAGAAAAAAATTGCAAATTTTTTTCTATGTTATCAATTGTAACAATCAATAGTTACCGCAACGCTATGGCAATTATATTATATTTCATGCTCGAACTCGTTCGAGCATGAAATATAAAAAATTGAAAAATTTTTAATTACATGATCCCAATCATTATAAAATTCTCTAAAAATGACTACCCAATTCAATACTCAAATCGACAATCACGTTGTCAACGTGATTTATCCTGCGATGCTTTTGTTTTTCAAAGAAATTGCATCTCCAAATGCTGAAAAACTCGCAGAAAAAGTAACCGATGATTGTTTTGCAAGCATTCATCAACATTTGTCAATTGTGAAGTCAATTAAGAAGCCAATTTCTCAACTGACTGAGAAACCAATTGTGAAATCAGTTGAAAAACCAATTGAAAAACCAGTCGGAAAACCAATCGAAAAACCAATCGAAAAACCAATTGTGAAACCAGTCGAAAAACCAATTGTGAAACCGATTGTGAAACCAGTTGAAAAATCAGTCACATCATATGCTTTTGTTGCTGCGACACGGATCAAGGAAACAACAACATCCAAACCACAAATCGAACAAAAAAAACAAGAACGTGTTGTGAATGATATTGAACAACAAGAAAAAGTTGTTGTCCAATCAAAACCTCAACCAATCACAAAAATCGAACTCAAACCAAAACGTGTCCCAAGATATATCAAACATAAAATTACAGAAAAGAAACAAGATGAAGAAGGATGGAATGTTGTTCGAAATAATACGGCGTTCGAATGGATTAAAAATCCAGCATTTCCAACTAAGCCGACAACAGGAGTCAAACAAAAATTAAACTAACACAACCTAATTATGGGTTGTTGTGAATATAGTTCATTTATGGTTATTATATAGTATTTTAATTTGAAATCATTATATCAAAAAATTTGAATATTATTTTATCTGATAAACATACTTAAAAAATTAAGGCACTTTAAGTATAAACGATATGAATCCGAATATTCCAATCACTACTAGCGGAGAAAATCTCAAAAATATAAGCATTGTAAGGAATCAAGGTCCAGAAGAAAAAACTAATACCAATGAAAATGGACATGAAGAAAAATTCGAAAATATGGAACAAATTAAACAATATCATAGACAACGTCAAATCGAACAATTACGACAATTATTAGAAGTACAACAACAAAATAAATTAAATGAAATCCAAGAACAAATTCGACAACGAAATATTGAAAATCATTTTGTATCACAACTTCAACTTGCAAATAAGCAAGCACAAAATCCACAAACCCCACAGCCACAACAAGTTACACAAATGTCAGCAGTTTCGCAAAATTCACAAATTCCACAACCACAACAAGTGACACAAATGTCAGCAGTTTCGCAAAATCCACAAATTCCACAGCCACAACAAGTGACACAAATGTCAGCAGTTTCGCAAAATCCACAAACCCCACAGCCACAGACACAACAAACATCACAGATGATTCATCCATCAATACAAGCATTTTTACAGATGCAAGGAAATTCGCTTGCACAAAAAGAATATCCTGATGGTATATCAGGATTATATAATTTAGGAAATACATGTTATATGAATTCAGCATTACAATGTTTGATCAACACACCAAAATTTATGAAACTAATGACAGACGACGAGATTATTAAAAGATTATATAAAAATATCGAAAAAGAATTAAGCCCAACAGAGAAAAGTAATTGTTCAGCAATTATGTGTAACACACAATTAACTTTAACGTTTCAAATGTATAAATTAATGATAAATATTTGGAAAAACAAAGAAAAAGAAACCAAGCCGATGAATTTTAAAGGTGTTTTTTCAAAAAAAGTAGAAAATTTTAGGAGTTTTAAACAACAAGATTCACAAGAAGCTCTTCTTTGTATTTTAGATACTATTCATAATGAGTTGAAACATGAAGCTGAAATTATTTTCGAAATATCACCAGATTATGATGAAAAATATAAAGAAATCGATGAAAAATTAAAAATATGCAAGCTAAAAGAAGAACAATTAATTAAAAATGCATCAACAGAACAAAATGTAGAGACACGAAAAATGATTATTAGGGAAGCAAATAAAGAAAGATCACTTGCAGAAAAAATGATTGATATTGAATGTTGTAGTTATGAAACGTCACATCCTCATTTTTGGGAGATATTATGTGCAATTCGTCAAATTAAAAATCATAATGAAAAATCATATTCTGCAATTACAAAAATTTTTCAACATGTGACATGTTCAACATTACAATGTCCCAAATGTCAATATCATTCATATCATTTTGAACCATCAACAATTTTGACATTACAAATTCCGACAGAAAGAACTGTAAATATGAATTTGGTCGAAATTCAAATGAAGCAAGCAGAAAATTTACCAAAAGTAATTCAAGAAAAAATCAGAAAGAGACTAACTATTGAACAATGTCAATATCAAGAATTTACTCTCGAAAATTGTTTAGATGAGTTTGTTAAAATCGATCAGTTAGATAATACTAATATGTGGAGATGTCCACATTGTGAAGAATCTGTTAATGCATATAAAAAATATAATATTTGGATCCCTCCATCTGTTTTAATTATTCATATTAAACGATTTATGAATGATGCGACGAATCCAGAATTTGATGCTTTTAAAATTAATAATATGATTAAATTTCCAATTAATGATTTACATTTAAATAAATATATGTGTGATTATACTTCAAAAATGAAAGAATGTGTATATGAATTATATGGAGTAGTTAATCATACAGGCGAAATTAGTTGTGGTCATTATTATGCATATATTTTAGCAAGCAATAATAAGTGGTACCGCATAAGTGATTCAAGCGTAAGTACTATTGAAGAAAAAGATATTGTGACAAAGAATGCATATATTCTATTTTATAGATTAAAAGAAAATTAAAATAACATTTTGTTTATAAAATTAAAAATTGAATAAAATAATATATAATATAAATATATTAATATATACACATATATACATTTATATGCCAATAGGATTCGATAGAGCAAGAAAACACAAAAATAATCTAAAATATATTAATCATAACAAGAAAGATGGTGGTAAATTATATTTTAGTGGATGTATACTATCATCAAAATGTCATGATCGTTCAAAAAGTAATAAAATTAGACAAACAAATTTAGATAGATCAAAATCAAGAGATTCAAAATCAAGAGAATCAAATATCATTATGAAATAAGTTCATAATATTTAAAATATATACTTTTAATTTAAATAAAATATTTTATGTTAAATTAATTTGAATTATTAATATCAATATGAATAGGATCTCGGGTTGTATCAAAAATATTATTTAGTTGAATGATTTTATTGTAACAATCAATAATTCGAGTAGCAATTTGTTTGATAGGTTTTTTATTTTTTCCATTAACACAAATCACAGCATATTCGAATTTAATTTGTGGAGAATCATAATATACTAAAAACTGTGCATCATAATGTTGATATATATAAAATGATATTTTATTTTGAAAATGAATAACAATTACAGATTCTTCACCACCTGTCAAACATACTTCAATATTTAATGTTGGTTGTTGTAATTTAATTTCATTAACTATTTGTGTGAAATATTTATTCATATTTTTAAAATTGCGTCTACTATTAAGCATTTCGATTAATGAAAACATTTTTTTAATATGTGTATATATTTTGGAGTTATTATTGATAAATATTTTCAATATTTATCAATAATCAATTATAAAATAGTTTATAATAATAATATCACACGATGGTATATTTTATTATACATCTGATGAAATATATTTATCTTACGACTACATTCACTTGTTTTATTTATTAAATTAAAAATATAATTGTAAATTGCTGATACGCTATAACAATTAATGTTACATAAAAAATTGAAATTTTTTCGTTAGAATAAAGATACATAAAGTTAAATAATATGTATTAGATATGAATAAAAACTTAAATAATAATATGGCAAATATTAAGTGTGTTAAATGTGGTGGGGAACATAAATTCAGTCCGTTTAATGTTACGATTGAAAAAAAAGAAATTATTCCAAATTTATTATTAATAATGATAATAGACGAAACGCGACATTTTATAGTTAAATCTTTTAAAAGCATTGATACAAAAAATTATCAACATATTACTAAACAAATGATTTTTGAAAATAAATGTGATGAAAAATGTGGTTTATATTGGTCTGACGGATTAGATATGTTTAGTGTTGATGCGTTAATTTCATTACTAATTAAAAATCCAGACAAAGTAACGAATAATACGATCGAAACATTGGTTAATACAATATATTGTCCTGAATGGTGGGATGAATTTTTATCATCAGTAATCATGCAACCAACAGAAAATTTAACAAATATTATTGAACGCGCGATTGCATACAAAGATATAGCAATTGAAATTGCAAAAAAATCAGAAAAATGTTTGAAAGATGGTAAATTAAATTTGTTTGCGAGATCATTGCGAATAATTCGCGAACGACAAAAAAGAGAAAATGAATTAATTTTAGAATGTAAACTAGAAGAAGAAAAAAAAAAAAAAGAACTTGAAAAACAAGAAAATTTAATTAAACAACAAGAAGAAATTAAACAAAGAGAACTTTTAGAACTAGAAAAAGAACCGATAAAAATTTTATCACCAAAAACATTTGAACAAAAATTTTTAGAAGATTTAAACACAACAAAAAAAACAAACACATGTAAATTTCTTGCTGTTATAAATCCAGAACCACAAGTTATGGCAAGTGTTGTAACAAAAATTGGTGAAGTTTCAAAATTACAAACAGGTATTGAATCAGAAGAAAAAATTAAAAAAATCAAATTATGGGAATATTTTATACAACAAGAAAAAGAAATTAAAAACGGAATAAAATATAAAAAACCAATTTGGAAAAAAGTTGAAGAAAAACTTGCATCTGAATCTGATGTTCCAGATATTCCATCATTACCAACTGATCCAAAAAAATCCAAAACATTAGTTGTGTTAAGTAATATTCAAAAAATACAATACGAAAAAATCTGGATTGATAATCAAAAAGAACAATCAAAACAACAAAAAAATTCTTTTGTTCTTGATCAGTGGCAAATTGATGCAATAAATCATATAAGGTCAGGTAATTCTTGTTTAATCACAGGACCAACATCAGGAGGAAAAACATACGTTATGATGAAAGGTTTAGATAATATTATAAATTCGGATAACGAACACAACGTAGTATATGTATCACCAACATTTCATTTGGCATATCAGACGTATGCAAATGTTCGTGCTACTTTTCCATTGCGCGTTGTGGCGATTATTACAGCCGAGTTAATAAATATTCCAACGAATACAAATATTTATATTGGGACCGCACCTGAATTATTAAATTATTTCGTAACAACTAAAAAACAATTTCATGTTGGAATTTTCGATGAAATTCATGTTACATCGAAATCATATATCGATACCAATAATAAGTTCGATTTATTACGCGCAATTGCATATACACGTTTATTAACAAAATGTATAAAACAAGTAATTGCTGCATCAGCTACAATTGAAAATGAGCAAAACATGATTAAATTTATTTCAAATAGGACAAAAATTCAAGAAAATGAAATTTATCTAATCAAATATACTGAAAGAGTAATTCCCTTAAATGAATATAGATTTGTCGATAATACAAACATCATTCCAATTAATAGAAATTCAAGTGGACAAGAAGAAACTGGAGCGATGCGATCAATTTCGAGTTATGAGAGCGAACATAATTTGCAAACAAAAGCAATTATAACATCACCTAACTTATTTAAACTTCTTATCCAAATGAAAAAAAAATTAATGATGCCAAGTATAATTTTTGATATGTCTGATGATATTGCATGGAAAACATATGTTGACTTAATTAATTATATTGAAACTAAAGAATCTGTTGATTATTCTGATTATGGCGAAATGATTCGGAGAATTAATATCATAATTAATAAATTTAATAAAGATCGTGATGAAAGATTATCAACATTACCAGAAAATGATAATGTAAATACATCTAAAATTAGAGAAGAAAATAAAAATAATAATAGATTAGAATCAGGTTTACGATCAATCTCAAAACAAAGATCAAAAGCATTTAATGATATAATAAATGACGCAACGACTGTTTTAATAAATACGATTAAAAAAATAAATTTACAAAATTCAGATTCGTTATGTATGGTCGATAAAAATATCAACAAAAAAATAATCCAGTCGATTTGTAAGTTTTGTGATGTTTCGGCGATCGAATTATATAAAGCATATCCTGAATTTAAAATCAACCAAGTAGTTATTGATATGATTGAAATTATTGAACATTTACAAGAAATAAAATCAGAAACACCAGAAGCAATATGTCAATTAAATATCGATAAAGGAAGTTATTATAGGTTTTCCAATTCATCATGTGGAATGGATCAACTTAAAGCTATTCGTGAACCAGGTTCAAATGAAGAATTTTGGAAACAAAGAAAAACAATGATATCGTTAGCTGAAGCTCAACATATCAACCCAAAAGATATTGATGGTATTATTGATGTTATTATGAAAGGTTTAGAATATGGTATTGCTATTATTAATCCTTCTCTTCCTTTCGTTATTCAAAATATTATCTTAGATAATTTACGCACTAAAAATCTTGGTGTAGTTATAGCATCTGAAAGTATGACAATGGGTATTAATTATCCATTAAGGTCAGTAATAATTAAAAGTAATAATGAAGATATTACTTTGAATCCTTGTAAAATGATTCAAATGGCTGGTAGATGTGGTAGAAGAGGTAAAGATACTCAAGCTCATGTTATATATTGGGGTATAACTAATGCAAATGAATCTCATCAATCATATATTAATCCACTAATATATCCAACCGATTTTATTATTGAAGAAATAGGAACAAGTACAAATGAAAATGCAGGATCAATTATAAACAATTATGAAAAATTAGCGGTTCAACTTGGGATAATATATAAAACATTATATTTTGAAGAAGAAAAAAAAATAAAAACAACAATTACACACACAAATAAATTAAAAGGAAATTTAATCATAACAAACAATGAGTCAAATATTGAAGAGGAACAATTAGAAAAACAAAAATGTGAAAAAAGAAAAAATGAAGTCAAATTATTAAAATCTCAATATATTGGTCCAATTATTAAATCATTAGCAACATATATCGGATTTAATATTAACGAAGCAAATGAATTATCGGATATGATTTGTAAAATTGATAATAACATTATTCTTGAATCATATTCCGTCGAATCATTTAAAAAATCAAAAGATATCAATCTAATGAATAAAATGATCATTGAAATGTATAATAAATATGCAGCATCAAGCAATACAGATTTTCTTAAATTTTTAGAAAATATACATCAGATATTACAAATATGTGAATATCGTTTAACTAAGTTAGCAGATAATAAAAATTAATTTATTCGTAATTTTTATTATTTTCAAACTAATTATTTTATGATGATACAATTTCATATTTAAATATTGTCCATTTTAATGATGGTGATTCGACTGTTCCATAATTTATAAGAACACATTCAACCATTGCACCAGAATTTAGAATAGTCGTTGCCGTACCATTAATCGCAACAAATGGTAAACTATTGCTAGCACCTGAAGTTGTTGATAATGTTATAACTCTTGGTGTACCTGCAACACTTACAAGTACTAAACGAACAACACGACCTTCCACTAAATCTTCTCCATTTCCTAAAGTAAGAGAATAAGCAGCACCTAATCCCGATGCATTTATTTTAATATAAGAATTAGTTCCGACAGTTACATTACCTGAAGTACCAGTCAAAGCAACAGAAGTAGTTGGTTGAACATAAGTTATATTTGAAACAGTTGGAGAAATAGCAGTTTCGCCTGTTTTAACAGAACGAAGTTCGTTAGCTAAATATGCTAAGTTGTGAATAATTGGATCCATTTATATATATATATTTAACATTTTTTTTTTGATTTATGTTTGTTTTCAAAATACTTTTTATAATAATTATTATAAATATTTCTATAATGAATTTAGACATAAATAATAATTTAATATCTAACATAAATGATCAACAACTCGAAATTATAAATGATAATACTTTTCAAACACAAAAACAAGCGATATGTATAGTTGCATGTGCTGGTTCAGGGAAAACTATGACAATAATAAATAAAATAACATACATGATCAAATATTTAAATTGCAAACCGAATGAATTTGTATTGACAACATTTACAAAAAATGCAGCAGAAGAAATGATAAAAAGAATATCAAAAAATTTAAATGAAGATATCGTAAATGAATTAACAATCGGAACATTTCATTCAATTGCATTAAAACACATAACTAAAAATAATTTTAAACTAGATGCTAACAAACCTGAACCAATTCCCGAAGAATATTTAATTAAGTATATGGAACTAATTAAAAATAAATATGATAACCCATATAAATATATTTTTATCGATGAATATCAAGATATAAATCAGTTCCAATACGATATTATTATAAAGTGGTTCGAAAAATGTAATCTATTAATTGCTGTCGGAGATGATCAACAAAATATTTATACGTTTAGAGATACGTCAGTGAAATACATATTAAATTTTTGTACTGATTTTGGAGGAATTTATAAATATTTATCAACAAATTATCGATGTAATGGGGGAATAGTTGAATTATCGAATGCGATTATTAAATTAAATACTGATAGGATTGAAAAACAAATATTAACTGGAAATAATAATACATTTAAAAAACCAAAAATACGATTTTTTCAAAACGACACAAAAGAAAAAGATTATATTCGTGAATATATTACAAATATATATCAAACAGATATTAATAACCCGACAATTGCTATTATAAGTCGTACTAATAAAAAATTATATAAGATGGAAAATTATTTGATGCTAAATAATTTTCAAACAATAATGTTAGAAACCGATATGAAAGTTAAATTTGATAATTCAAAAATCATATTAACGACAATTCATGGGGCTAAAGGATTAGAATTTGATTATGTTATAATAATAAATTGTGTTGATGGTTTTTTTCCAAGTTTAGGATCAGATATTCAAGAAGAAAGAAGATTATTTTATGTTGCATGTACGAGAGCAAAAAAAGAATTATTAATAACTTCGATATGGTTTGAAAAATATAAACCGTCAAGATTTATATACGAAATATATGACAACAATAATGATTTAGTTAATTTTGTTCATTTTACATGGACTGAAAATAAATATGAAAACTTAATGAAGACAAGAAAAAATAATTTGTTAGAAATATTAAATAACATTGATATCAAATTATATGTCGATCTTAAAAATAAAAATATATTACCATCAGAAGATTATTTTTGTTTTAATGTCAATATAATACATCCAAACATTGAACCAAATAAAATAATACAATATTCAAATACAACGGATTTAAATATAATGTTCCAAAATATGTTAAATTTGTGTACACAACGAATAATATATGAATTATTAAGTGATAACATTTTATATTATTCATATATTAAAAATGATCAAATTTTTAAAACTAATTATTATTCACTCCGATCGGCTATAAATAAATATTTAATCGAAAATGACATAACATATTTAAAAAAACACATTGATTATTTTTCTAAACGTGGATCAGAATTTACTATATCAACAAACAAAAAAGATTTAAAAACATTATATGACATATTATCAGATTCTAATTTTATGACAATTGATCTTAATAATATTACTAAACAAAATAAACAAATTTTGATGAAATCATATAAAAACTATAAGGATAAACAATTAAAAATTGTTGATATAGTAAACGATATATTTAATTTAAGTATTTGTGATGAATTAATTAAAGGAAGATATTCTTTACAAATGTTATTAGATAATTATAATTATGTTGATAAAATAAAATTAATCGAACATTTGAATTTTATTTATGATTGGATTAAATCAAATATTACATTAGCTGAACAAGTAAATTATAATTATAATATATTAATAGACAGAAATGTAATAGGTAATATAGATTTAATATTTGATAACAGAATGATAATAATAGGATCGAATATTTCACAAAAACCATCAATTAATGAGTTTATAAAATATTTATTATTTTGGTCTAAATACAATATTGATAATCCAAATAACATCGTAAATATTATTCAATATTATAATCCAATTATTGGAAAAATTTTTTCATGGGATATGTATGATCTTCTAATTACTAAAAATTATGATTATAAAAAAATATATGATTATTTTATGAAAATTATTACGTAACATTTATATCATTTCCTATTATTTTATTAAAATTTTTACATGATTCATAAATATTTATTACATGACTATGACGTTTATGGATCATATTTAGATCAATATTTAAATCAGGATGATTTTGTTTTTTTAATTTGTAATATGAGTTAAATTCACTATTAAGTACTTTTCTAGCATAATATGCATTAATAATTAAACTTTGTAATGTCGAAACTATCATTGTAAGTTTTTTTTCGTCATGAAGTTTAACAATAAAATCAATAATTTTAGGTATATCTTTGGTAAAATCAATTACTGATCCACATTCTGAACATAATACAATATCACATGTTACATCGTTTGTAATAATATTTTTTTTATTAATATATTCAATATTATTTATAATTAATTTTTCACATTCTTTATATTTTTTTGTTAGCATAGAAATATTTGTTTTCATTTGAATATTATTCGTAAAATCTTCTTCTTCTGTTATAAACGTTTTTATTTCTTTAATTTGTTCTTCTGATAATAATGTTGCGCCTGCTTTGACTAACATATTATATGTACGTTTATAAAACACATCATTTGAATTTTCACAATATCGAATTAAATGATACAATAGCGTATGATTTGGTCTACCCTTAATTGTGATATTAACAATCTTTAAAATTTGAACATCATTAAAAATTGATTTTATCGTATTATCCCCAAATATTTTTTGTAAAAATGCATATACTCTTGATCTAATATAATAAAATTTCTTTATTCTTGATGACATAAACCATATGAACCAATGAAAAACTGTATAACCTTCTTCATTTGTTTCTAACCAATCTTCAAATGTTAAATTTTTTGATAATTTTATTGAACTCATTTTTGAATATACATCAGGCATTGAATCAGAACAAAATATTATATTGTTAATTTCATTAAAAATTTTAACATTAAATTTAGTTGTTCCAGATAATGTTTTAAGATGACATTTATGACAATATTTAACGTCTTTTGATTCAGACATTCGTTATTTATTTAATAATTTATATAAATAACTTATTTAGTAATAAATTTTCAATTTTTTATATTAATAAAAAAATGTCATATTGAAACAATTAATAATTTAATAACTTAATTTATTTTTTTTCTCGGTTTTCTTTTTTCTCTTCTAACATTTTATTCGAGTCAATTTGTTCTGTATGTCCGTCTGGATAACGTTTAAAAGCATTTGTTGTCGTCGTTTTATGACCATCTTGTATATTTTCTAATGAATCATATACAGTCTCAATACCATCTTTATCAATAGAACTTTGATGAGTTCTGTACATAGATTTTAATTTATAATGAGGATTAGGTTCAATATTTTCAGACTGGGGATATTCTGTATTTGCGATAGATTTATGTTCAGTTATTGGAATATTTATTGATTGATGTGTTAAATTTGGTGTCGGAATAAAATTTTGTTCCATTTCAGTATCATCAAATAAATCAGATTCAAATTTTTTGAATGGATTATAAATAGAACCAATATTGAAATCGAATGGGTTATGATTGAATGGTGAGTTAAAATTATCACGTTGCATCATTTTTTTATATTTTTGTATCTTATTATATTGCTCAATATTTTTCATATGTCTAACTCCTTTCATATAATAATTATTATACATTTCAATCAAATAATCTTTATCAAATTGACTGATATTTGAATTAGATATATCATCTATTTTTTTATTATATGAACGTCTTAGGTCTTCAAATGTAAATTTTTCGCTGAGATTAAAAAGTTTGTGAATGTCTTGCATAATTAATGAAAAATATAATATTATTAATCTTTATATTGGTTTAGAACGCAAAAAATATTTTTTTCAATTTTTTATCAATATTAGTGCGTTAAGGAAATCAAATGAGAGTAATATATGTTTTTTAAACCATAAATAATATAAATATCAAAACACGATTAATAATATAACTACGCGATGGGTCATTTTATTATCCATCTGATGTAAAAATAAATAAATATGTTTCATCAGATGGATAATAAAATGACCCATCGCGTAGTTATATTATATGCTACTTATGTTTAATTAATTATAATAAATAGCTTATAAAATATTTGTTTCGATATTGCTAATTTCCTTAACGCAACAATATTAATTTTTTATATTAACACGAATTTTTAATTTATAACATAAACTGTTTTAAATTTAACGATAATATTATTGTTCTAGGTTATAAATTAAAAATAATTTGTATTAAAATAATATGAATGTTTAACAAAAATATTATTTTAATAATATCATCAATAATTATTATTATATACGTATTAATATTACAATATAGATATTTAATTTATTTTATCCCTAATAAAATAATTTTATATACACCTAAAGATTTTAATATGAATTATGAAGAAATATATATAGGAAAATTAAATGGTTGGTTAATTAAAAATCAAACGAATGTACTAAATAATAAAAAATCAAATAAACTTATTATATTTTTCCATGGAAATGCTGGTAATATTTCGAATAGATTACATATTATTCAACAACTATTAAACATATTCGATGATTCAGATATTTTTATTTTTGATTATCCTCATTTTGGATTATCTGATGGTAAATTACATCCATCTTATTTAATTAGTTGTTGCCATAAAGTATATGATTATTGGTCTTGTAAATATAATAATATTTGTTTACTTGGTGAATCAATTGGTGCTGGAATAATGGCTGATACTTATAATTTAATAATGAAAACACAAATTAATCTTCCTAAAATGTTAATACATTTAAATGGGATAACATCATTACGAGAAATAGCTGATAATATTATGCCATCAATTATTAAACCTGTAATTCTTCCTTGGATTGACGAATATGATTCGAAGAAAATATACTTAAAACATATAACAAAATTACCTAAAATTATTATTATTCATGCTATTAATGATGAAATAGTTCCTATTAAATATGTTAAAAATATGATACATGATTTACGTATTTGCAATAATATACATTTTTTTAATATATGTGGAACACATAATAATCCTATTTTTGATGAAATTATTATTAAAAAATTAAAAGAATTATATAATTAATTAAATTGACCAATCAAATGGTTTTCCCAATTCATTTTCTATTTTTTTAAATATTCCTGAATTAAAAAATCCTTTTGATGCACTTAATGGTGATGGATGAACACCAGTTATAATTTTATTGTTTTTATTTTTAATAAAAATTTGTTTTGATTTTGCGGGACCACCAAGTAGCAAATAAACAATCCCATTCATATTTTTATCTATATATTTAATTACTTCATCAGTAAACCATGACCATATATATTGGTGTTCATTTGATGATCCTTCAAGAACAGTTAATGCTGAATTTAATAAAAACATACCATTATCAAACCATTTTGTCAAATTTCCGTGTTTAAATATATATTTTCTTTCCGGAAATTCTGTTTTTATTTCTTTAAAAATATTATAAAGAGATGGAGGCATCATAATATTATCAGGAACAGAAAAACTTAAACCCATAGCTTGATTCTTTCTAATATAAGGATCTTGACCAAGGAAAATTATTTTGACATCGTTTATATTTTTTTCAAAAACCTTAAATACAAGATTTTGTGGAGGATATATTACTTTATCTTTTCTTTCTAATTCTATTTTTTTTAAAACATCAATTAAATTTAAATATACTGACCAAAAAAGAGGATACCACGTGCTATCGATTTTATTATCAGACAAAAATTTTATAAAATATGATATGTCAGATTTTAATATTTTTTTAGACCTAGCTGATAATTTATCATATTTAAATTTGAGTTGATTATGTTTACTGAATAAATTTTTAAGTGTATTTTCCATTAATGTATATGTTATTTATGATTATTTATATTCATTATACTATTAAATAAATTATTTTCATTTTTTATTTAATGATATATTTCTTTTACTTTTGACCAATTAATTGTAACGATAAAATTTCAGTTATGCTTATTAATTAATATTATTTTTTTCATTATTTTGTATTTCTTCATTCGCGTTAGCTTGTATTATTTTGTCATCATTAGCTTGTATATTTTTTGTTTTATTGTCATTAAATTCTTTAGTTTTGTTATATATCAATAATCTAGCTTCATTAATTATCTCATCTCTTTCGTCCATTAATATATTTTTATGCATGATGATAATATGTTGTGCGTTGTATATTTCTATCGTTCTGTTTATTGGTTTTGATATTTTTTTTTTACAATTAGGTTGGACTATTTCTGTCATCTCACTTAGTTCAATTGCAGTATTATCGAATAATTTTTTTAATGTTTCAGTAACAAACTTTTTCATCCATCTATCATTGTCGTAAACATCAATATATTGAGATCGCAAATTTGTTAACTGAATATTTTGTTGTTCTGGCATTTTTTTATTAAAATGTTTCATTTCGATAAGTTTTAATACTGGTTTTTCTTCTCTAAATAATAAATCTCTAATTTCTGGATAAGTATATCTATCAATATCTTCATTGCCGAAATTAACAATTTTAATATTATTGACAATTCCATTATTTATATGTCCATTAATAATTTCATTATTAACAATTCCGTTATTTATAGGTCCATTAATAATTTCATTATTTATAGGTCCATTGATAATCACATTATTAATAGTCTTATTTTTTGACGATTTTTTTTTTGCTGTTAAAATATTTTGATTCATTTCCATAGTTTCAATTTTTTTTTCTGCTGTTTCTAATTTTTGTTGTAACAAAATAATGTCTTCATCTTTTTTATTGTTTACATCAATTTTTTTGACTTCTTCTTCATAATTTAAATGTTTCTTTTTGTGATTAAATAATGATTGAGCATGTTTATAAATTTTATTACATATTAAACATTTATAACCATTTGTTTTAGAATTTGTAAAGTTTAATGTTTCATAATTATTTTGTACTATATCACATACTGATTTTTGACTTATCGGGAAAGTCCTTTCGACTGATTCTTGACTTATCGGATCAGTCGTTTTGACTGATCCGAGTTTTATTAATTCAGAAGTTTTATTATCTTCATTATTTAATATTTTTGGTTTACATGATATTTTTCTTTGTATATGTCTTTCAAAATTAAATTTTTTTTTAAATTGTTTACAACAAACAGGACATTTATAAAGCATATTATATATTATAATTATATAACAATTAATTTTATATTAAAAAACGAGCAAATTTGCTCAAAAAAACGAGCAAAACGAGCAATCGAGCAAATTTGACTCAGGGAGAGAGAGCCATACTTTTTTTTTTCCAAAACCTTTTTAAAATTTTAAATTTTTTTCTTGAAAAGTTTTTAAAAATATTATTTTTTTTATTTTTTCGATATCAAAAAATAATTAGTTTAAAAATTTAATTTATGATCAAAATATAATCAAAAAAATATTAAATTAATATACATCTAGTATATTTATTGTATTGTGTTGTTTTTTAAAAATTATGAATAAGATAATACTAAATACAAATTATAACTAAATATATAAGATATATCATAATATAAAATTGTACGTGTATATTATAGTTATTACAAACAATGTTTATTATAACTATATTTTTATTATCATTAATTTCACTTACCAGACCAAGATTTTGGATAATATATATATTATTAATTTTATTTAAAAATAAATTTATTATGATGATACCAATAACTATAAAAAATAAAATAAAAAAAATACATCAATTAAATGAAATATATAACATAATCGAAAAAATTAATAATATATGTTTGGCTAAAATAAAAAAAATAATTATCAGCATATTTAATTATTTTGGTTATGGTTTTTTGATAAATTTGTTGAAAAAAAAAATTATTCAAAATGAACCAAAAAAAATAATTGAACTTAATTTATCATTAATTGTTAATTTGAAAGATATTTTGAATGACGCTATTATCAAAAATAAATTAATCGAATTAAATAAATTAAACATATTAATTAAAAATATTATTAGTAACGAAAATGAAATTAAAAAATATTTAAATAAATCATCAACAAATAATATTTTAAATACAATACTAAAAAAACAAAATGAAGAACAGTACGATGAACTTTAAATCAGTTATAAATATATACTAATTTATTTTGTGTACATGAATAAAAATCATTTTACAGTTATTATGATTTATTTAAATTATTCAATTTTTATACAAATTATATGATATATTATTAATGTCTCATTAAATATAATACATATTATGTTTAATTAATTTTTTGTTGATTTATCAATATTAATATAGAAATTGATGTTATCTCTTTAATTTTCATTATTGTATTAAAATTGAAAAAAATTGATATAAATACATATTACGTAAAATAAAGATAACTTATTCTATATTATACATTATGAGTTCCAATCCAAAAATTTTAACTTCAGGAGATATATTTAAATTACTCGATTTATATTTCAACGAGAATCACATCTTATATAGTTATCAGTGGAATAGTTTTAATCAGAATATCAGTAATATTATTAGAAATGATATTTCAGGAACAGAACATATTATTAACGAAGATCAACAAGGAGGTAAAATATATACTTATAAAATTTTAATTGAAAATCCATCTATTAAACCACCTGTTGATGATAATGCAACTGATGAAGAAATGTTATATCCTGAAGATTGTAGAACTCGTTTTTTAACATATGCAAGTAAAATTATTGCTGATGTCACACAAATACAAGAAATTAGGGATTGTGAAACTAGTGGTACTGAACAACAAGAGCAACTATTAAATGCTATTTCTAAAATTACACCTGTAGGATTAAGTGATACAAAAGAAATTAAAAATACAGAAAATTTAGGTTTTGTTCGTAATATTATTGCGAAAGAAAATAAAGTTACTATTGCAAAAATACCAATCATGGTAAGATCAGAATATTGTTCTACTAATCTTAAAAAAGAAAGACCAAATACAGAATGTAGATTTGACCCAGGGTGTTATTTCATTATTAAAGGATCAGAAAAAGTTGTTATTGGTCTCGAAAAAATATGTGAAAATAAAATGCTTTGTTTTACTAAAAAAGAACCTACTTATCCTGATGGTTTAATGTACACATGTCAAGTTAACTCTAAAAATGTTAATTTTGAGACTACGGATAGTAACGCATTAAATATACAAATATGTAGTGTCAAAATGAAAAAAGATAATTCAATTATTCTTAATATGTCACAATTCGCTGATATTCCTATTTTTATTTGGTTCAGAGCTCTTGGTATTGTTCAAGACAAACAAATTATAGATTATATTGTAACTGACACAAATGATACGGATATGTTAAACATATTAAAAATATCATTAAATAAATCTATGTCAGAAAATGTAAAAGATAAAGATGGTAATTATGTTGAAATAAAAGATCAATTAAGAGCACAAGAATATCTTATGTCAAAATTAAAAAATAAAAGATATTCGACAACAAATTTAGAAACAAGTCAACATCAGAAACAAAAACATTTAGAATTAATATTGACGAGAGATTTTTTACCACATATGGGTATTACTCCGGATAGAATTATACACAAAGCCCTTTATCTTGGTAAAATGATTAACAAATTATTAAATACATTTTTAGGACGTATCGAAATTGATGATAGAGATAATTTTATAAATAAACGTATTGATCTTCCAGGAGCTTTAATGGCACAATTGTTTAGACAATATTTTAAAAAGATGTTAAATGATTGTGGTAAATATTTTAAGAAAAAAAATAGTAGCCACGCAACACCATTAGATGTTATTAAATTTATTAAATTCGTAACTATTGAACAAGGTTTAACTTCAGCATTATTAACAGGAACATGGGGTTCATCGAAAAGAAAAGGTGTAGCCCAAATGTTACAAAGACTAACATACAAACAATTTGTCAGTTATTTCCGACGAATTATGCCACCACCTGTTGATGCTTCAAATTTAAAAGTTGTTTCAATGAGACATGTTAATAATATTCAATATGGTTTTGTAGATCCGGTTGAAACACCAGATGGTCATAAAGTTGGACTTCATAAACATTTAGCATTAACATGTTCAATAACAGTAAATGTTGATCAAGCACATATCAATAGTATTAAAAACATAATTTTGACATTAAAAGATCAACACAATGAATTTTATGTTAATGATATTACAAATGTCCCGCTTGAGTCATTAAAAAAAGTTCATATTAATTTGAATGGTGAATGGCTTGGTGTGACAGATGATCCATTTATTTTGACTGAAAAATTAAAAGAAAAAAGAAGAAATGGTGAAATTAATATTCAAACGAGCATTAATTTTAATATCAAACATAAATCCATCGATATTTATACAGATGCTGGTCGATTAATTCGACCATTATTAAGAGTTACTAATAATGAATTAGCATTAAAACAAGAAATGCTTGCTAATATAGATCCGACATATTTAAATAAAAATATGGTGACACGATTTATCGAATTTATTCAAAAATATCCTGAAACTATTGAATATGTCGATACTGAAGAATCTGAAAATCTTATGATTGCAATGTATCCTACTGAAGTTGAAGAAGCTAGATTACGTATGTTAAAATCAGAAATTCCATCTGAAGGTGGAAGAGGTAATCCAGTTAATAGATATGATAGAGTGTATGTTCGTTATACACATTGTGAATTTCATCCAATGATGTTTATGGGTATTATATCTTCGAATATTCCATTTTCTGAACATAATCAAGCACCAAGAAATTACTTCAATTTCGCTCAAACAAGACAAGGTATGGGCATTTACGCAACCAATTTTCGTTATCGTGTTGATCTTTCATATCTTTTGTATCATCCAATGAGACCATTAATCGTCACACGAGCAGGTAAATATACAAACGAACTTGATATTCCGGCTGGTGAGATGATGACGGTCGCAATTGCGTGTTATACGGGGTTATTGATTAGCTCCTGTCGATGCTAAATCATCGGCAAGTCCGAATTATGGCGGGCTACGTTGCCAAACTGCGGGAAAATCCGAATGTTTTAGTTAACATTAAAAAAATATAACATAAGTAAATATAACTTAAACAATTTTGTCGACTACTAAACTATATTAGATAGTAATAATATAGTGGCTGTTGCGAAAGTAACAGGTATAGTAATCAACGTTGATAAAAAATCGGACAATCCGCAACCAAGTTTCCAAGCGCAGAGTTTGGAAAAAGGCTCAACGACTAGAAGACAACGGGCGTTATAATTTACGCTCAAGGTATAGTCTACTCCCACTGGTAACAGTGTTTGAAATGAATTAATAAATATCCATAATAATAATATTTATTAATAAATTTCAAAGATTTATTATTTAGATCACAAATGGTCTAAATAAATCGGTATTTAGGACAATCAAGAAGATAGGTCATGAAGTTTTGGCAACTTCATAATAATGTCTTCAACAGAGGCAGTGGATTCGTGAGAATCTAATAAAAGGATGAATTAACATCCTACTGTGTAACCTCTAGTCGACGTATTGATCGTACTACAATAATTTGTAAGTGGTCATACGTGGTAGGTGGATGACAATCCACACCAGTTAATAAACACAAACATTTATTAACTCAGGCAAGGCAAGTGAAAACGGTTAAAATTCAATTTACTCAGGCATGAGTAGTTGGACAAGACCGTCGGTTATTTCGTATAATTATAATTAATAATCAATATACGATAATGATCGCTATCGATCGGGTCACTCGTCGGTCCATCATAAATTAAAATAATTGATGGGCTCAATGTACGATCAGGTCACGATAAGATTAGTTGTGTTAAAATAACATTTATCGAGTCGTGCTTTGATAATTTGTCAAATGTTGAAAAGACAAATGACGAAAGATCAAAGATTGGTTAATTAATTATTTAATTAATCAATAGAAAGGATCTCAGCCAAGACTGCACCTATTTAAACATAGGAGGTCGAAGAGATCAAACGAGTATCATCATGAATAAATCATCTATGCAAAGAGGACTCGCAAATTCAACAACATTAAAAAAATATTCTGATACAATTACTAAAAATACATCTACTGGTCAAGATGATGTATTCATGAAGCCAGACAGAACTAAAGTGTCTGGAATGATGGATCAGAATTATTATAATAAATTGAATGAAAAAGGTTATGTTCCGCCTGAAACGCCTATTACAAGTGGTGATGTTATTATTGGTAAAGCATCACCAATACAAGCTGGATCATCAACTAATAAACTGTTTAAGGATGAATCAACAATATTTAAATCAACAGTCCAAGGAACTATAAATAAAGTATATACAGGTATTTACAATTCTGAAGGTTATGAAATGTATAATATAAGTGTCAGATCAGAAAGAAAACCAATGATTGGTGATAAACTGTGTTGTTATGACGACTCACATGAAATATTAACTTCTGATGGGTGGATAAAAATAAAAGATGTAACAACAAAACATAAAGTAGCATGTTTGAAAGATCAAAACACGCTCATATATGAGAATCCGACTGAAGTTATGTCGTATGATTATAATGGAAAAATGTATCATGTTAAAACAACTCAAATTGATTTGCTTGTTACACCAAATCATGATATGTGGGTAAGTGGATTGAAAACTGACTATAAAAAAGAAAGAGCTGAAAATATTTATGGTAAACGTAAATTTCATAAAAAAAATATTGAAAGCATTGAAGTCGAAAAGAATAATGAATTTTTTGATTATGATGAAAAAAATCAAATCACACATTTTAAAATAAATGATTTAAATCTACCAATAAATGAATGGTTAGAATTTTTTGGTATTTGGTTAGCTGAAGGTTATATTGGTAAAGAACGTGATCAAATATTTTTTGCAGCACATAAACAACGAGTTAAAGATAAATTAACTGAAATATGTGCGATTATGAATTTGGATATTAAAAAAGCAAAAAATTATTTAACTGATACAGTTAAACAAGTATGGTATATTAATGATTCTAAAATAGCACAATATATGAGACAATATAGTATCGGATCAATAAATAAATATTTACCATCGTGGGTTTGGAATTTAGAAACATTATTATGTCGTAAATTAATCAATGGAATGTTACTTGGTGATGGGTGTAAAAATGGAAACACAGATCGATATGATACATCATCAATACATTTAGCAAATGATTTTCAACGATTATGTTTACATGCTGGCTGGTCTTGCAACATTATGTTGAAAGGTAAAAAAGGAGAATGTGCTGTAATTAAAAGTGGATACAACAAAGGAAAAAAAATTACAAGAACAGTTGACGGATATGTTATGTCAATTGTAAGAACGCGTAATGAACCACAAGTCAATAAAGAAATTCAACATGGAAAACAACAAGATGAATATGTTGATTTTGTCGGCAAAGTATATTGTTGTTCAATGCCATATTTAGGAGTTTTATATGTTAGACGTAATTACGTCCCTATTTTTTGTGGTAACTCAAGACATGGTCAGAAGGGAACTGTAGGAATTTTACTTGATGCGACTGATATGCCATTTGCTGAATCAGGAATTCAACCTGATATTATTATTAACCCATGTTGCATCCCGAGTGAGATGTAAGGGATAGGCTCCTAAAATCTTATGCTCGGAACAGGGGGCAGTGGGTTTGCAAAAATCCGTTAAAAAGATGAATAAACATCTTACTGTGAAACCCTCTAGTCGGCGTGTGTAACGTACTGCATATGTTTGTGCAAGTGTTTACACGTGGTAAGTGGATGACAATCCACACCTATTATAACAGGCTAAGCTGGTGAAAACGGTTAAAATTCAGTTTACTCAGGCATGAGTAGTTGGACAAGACCGTCGGTTTTGATATAATCAAGATCGCTATCGATCGGGTCACCGGTTGGTTCATATAATATAATCTATTATATGGGCTCAATGTACGATCAGTCCATAACAAGATTATGTAGAACATAATTAATACTATATAATTCGAGTTATGTCTTGATATTTTTGATTTTATATTGAAAATATATGAATCGAAAGTTCAAGAATTAGATAATCAAATATCTAATGGGAAAGATCTCAGCCTAGACTGCAGCTGATTAATAAATCAGAAGGTCAAAGAGATCAAACGAGAATGACCATCGGACAATTATTCGAGTGTGTATTTTCTAAGGTCGCAGCTCTAAGAGGTGAAATGATTGACGCGACACCTTTTGAAAACTTTGATTTTACTAAGATAACAAATGAACTTAAAGATTATGGATTTAATGAATATGGTTATGAACACTTATATTGTGGAATGACAGGAAAAAAACTTATATCCAAAATTTTTATTGGTCCAACATTTTATCTAAGACTTAAACACATGGTCCAAGATAAAATTCATTGTTTAACAATGGATCATGATGTTTTAACTTTACAAGGTTGGAAAAAATATGATGAACTTAATATTGGTGATGATTTAATTAAATTTGACGGAAATGTTCAAAAAATTATTGATAAAATATATTATCCTTCATATTCGGGTATGATGTATGAAATACCAAAATTAGGTATTAAAGTAACACAAGATCACAGAATGTATATTTCAGTAGATAAAATTAACTTCGAACTTACCAAAGTACAAGAAATCAAATATCCTGTATATTTTAACACATCAACTGGTTTAGTTTTGATTAATAAATCGGATGTTTTAATAACTGAAGAAAAAAATATTCATGTCTTCTGTTTAACTGTTCCTGATGAAATCTTTTTAGTCCGAAGAAATGGTAAAACTGTTTGGACTGGAAATAGTCGTGCAACTGGACCAAAACAACGTCTTACACATCAGCCACCTGAAGGAAGATCTAAAGATGGTGGATTAAGATTTGGAGAGATGGAACGTGATGCAATGATTTCACATGGATGTTCATTATTCTTAAAGGAACGATTAGTTGATACGTCAGATATATATAGTTGTTATGTATGTAGTAAATGTGGATTATTAGCATCAAAGAAAATTGATAAGGAAATATATGTATGTAATTCATGTAGTAAGCTACCAGAAAATCAAGGAGAGATATCATACGCAAGTAAAATCACGATACCATATTGTTTCAAATTACTAGTTCAAGAATTGATGGCAATTAATATTTTACCAAGAATTAGAATTAAGTGAGTATGTTAATTTGATTTATTTAGTTATCTTCAATTAGTTATCTTCAATACGTTTAATATAAGCCATTCCATATTCAAAATTAACAATATGTTTAATAAGAGTAAATATATTACCATCATATTTATTATTTTCAGTTTTTAATATGATCACAACATTATTATTTTTTGATAAATTTAATGAACATGATGAGTAATTATCATACCAATTTTTATATGGTTCGATTGGTATCCAATATAAATAAGAAAATTGATTTGTTATATTTTTTTTATATTTATCTTCGATAATTTTAATTATCTCATCAGGAAATAATTTATTTAACATATAATAAATCATTTTTGAATGTTTTGGTGTAATTTTAATTCTTGTGTTAATTAATTTTCCATATTTTTTAATCATAAATTTATCCATTTCAATATAATTTATTCCATTAATTTCAATTTTTAAATTATTTAACTTATCCGATAGTTTAATAAAAAATCCTGTCGTAACGCCTAAAAATCGTAATTTTATTCTTGGGTTAGTAATTTCATCTGAATAGAATTGACTTATTTGTGTATCAAATTTTTCATAACTATTTTTATACACTAATGTTTCTCGAAATTTTTCATAATATATTTTATTATGTGTAATTACATCATAATTAAAATTATTTTCGGCAATCATATTTATTCTGACTTCATTATATTGTAAATATAATAATGGAACAAAATCATTATGTTTATTTGATAATTTAAGTATATTTTCATTTAAAGTTATATAATAATTATCATCAATAGTTTCAATTTCTGATAATCTTATTAGTAATTCAAATGGTATCGAAAATATTGTCGAGCTCCCGATCAATATTTCAAAACTAAATATTTCATCTAAGTTTATTATTGTCGGAATAACTAAAGTATCAATTTTAATCAAATCATATTGATGATTCAATCTTTCAATATAATTAGAACGAGCGTGAATAGTATCATATGTAATTGAATAATTGTTTGGATAATATTTATCCAAGTCACTTTTTGCTAATAATGCCAATTGTGACATTTTGTTAAGATATAATTTAACATCGTTTAAATAGTATTAATTTCAATATTTATAATTAATTTATCAATATTAATTTATAACAAATTATTATACGAATATAATATCTTAACAATTTAATAATAATGGACTGTAAAATAATAAATATTGTGTGGCCTGATAGGGGTATTTTATTAAGTATAATCGTTTATATAATAAAATTTTATGATAATTTATTAGAAAAAATAATTATTATCGATAATAAAAGATATCGTAAATTTTTAAGAAAGTTATTTACAGAATTTAAATTTAGCAAATTTGTTCAACATGATGAAAAAAATTTTTATTTTAATATAAGAACAATTATTAAAAAACAAGATGTCATTATTGATTATTTAGCTAATTATGAAACTTATATTAATGCTTCAACTTTAAGTTTTGTTCCATGGTATGATATGAATGATCCGCTTATTATTTACAAATATAACCAAGATAAAAAGCTATTAGCATCAGTATATAAAAAATTTATCAAAAAATTTTCATTGTGTAGAAGAGGTAATTATAATGGATATCCATGGGATGCCGTTTTAGAAACATATATTTTGAATATGTATAAAAAATATATGAAAAAACAAAACATAAATCATTTACTTCATTTATTAAATAAAACATTAGAATCTGAATATACAAACACTGTTAATTATAAAAATATTTTGTATCCATATATTATTAAAGAAAAACAAGAAATTACTAAAAATTCAACACAACAAAACAATGATAATATTGATGAGCTTATTAAACTTATTAGTGAAAAAATAAATAGTATTAATAATTTAATAATTTAACAAATTAGCAAAATAATAAAATAATTTGTAACTTTAATATATATTATGCAACCAGCACAAAATATTGATCCATTGTTAGAAAATATATTTAATGCGTTAGATATTAGAGATTTACAATTATTAGGACAGTTTAAAACATATTTTGGTAATTTGATACGTGAACATCGTTTGGATATTTATACTGAAATAAACCAAATTATTCCAAAATTAACTCAAGTCGATAACAAAATTAAAGCAGCACTTGATATTAATCCATCTATTAAAAAAAATATTATTGGTCTGAATGACTTATTATCAAATTTTACTAGATTACAAATATTTGCGATACTTAAAAAAATAAGTAATAAAACAAATCCACAAGATGTTATTAACGATTTGGTTAATTTAATTAATACAAAATTAAATACAGTTAATAATATTATTTCCCAAAAATTAGTACAAACAGGTGGTGGAAATAATTTAAACGAAACACAAATTGGTGGTAATTTAAATGATGATTTAACAGAAATTGCAACTATTATATCGATAGCATTGAATATTAATCTGGTGGACATTAAATTAGTAATTGATAATTTTTCACAAGAGGATAAATTTAAGTTATTTGCTGAAAAACCAAAAATTATGGAACTGGTCAAACAATTAAAAACACATGATGAAAGATTAAAATTATTTGGGGAAGAAAAATTAAGTGGCACATCAATTAACAGTTTTAATTTGTTAAAACAAAATCTTGGAATACTTCAAATCACAATTTTATTGACAGCCCAAAATTATGAAGAATTTATTAAAAGCTTGATTGATGTATTTAATGAAAAAATTGAGATAGTTAACACATTATTAAAAGAAAATATCACACCACCGCAACCTACAAGTATTCAACAACAATTACCAGCACCAGCACCAGCACCAGCACCAACTAACTTATTAGGTGGATCAAATAATAACGAATATTATTTAAAAAAATACAAAAAATATGAAGCAAAATATTTAAACAAAAAAAAATATAAAATGTAATGATAAATTAAATGAATGGATATAATAAAATGGAACTATCAGATAATTTACAGATAGTAAAAACAGAAAATGCGACTAAACCCAAAAAATTGGTTGATATAGCTAAAGAAATGGAAGATATATTAAATGTGAGAAATTTATTAACTGATATTATTAAAAAAAAAAATTTATCTGATATGATTATTTCTGGTGAATTTGTTAAGAAAATAGAATCATCTAAACAAATAAGTTTAAAATTAAAAAATCTTAAAATAAATAAAAAAAACGAAATAAAATTGAAAAAATTGCAAACTCTTTTTGGAAAATTAGAAATTTTGATTTTGATGAAAAAATTATCAAAATTAACAAATGGATATGATATTATTAATGAGTTTATTAATTTGATTAATAATAAGCTAATTGATGTTAACACAATATTACAACATAAAACACAAACAGGAGGTACTTCAAATTATTATTATAAATATATCAAATACAAAATTAAATATATAAAACTAAACAAAATTTGTAAAATTTAATTATAATATTATGTTATGATAATATAATATAATATTATGAGTACATCAAAAAAAGATGATCTTATTGAATTAATTAAATCCAATGAAAATAATGTTGGAAATTTAATTAAAATATTGATTGAAAGTGATGATGGGACTATTTTTACTGAACAATTATGTCAAAAACTTATTGAATTTTATAATATTTTTTTAAAATTAGAACAACACGAACAAGAATTTATTAATTCTAAAGCCAAGGAACTTAAAGATTCTGATGAAAAAATATTTGAAAACAAACAATATTTTGGTAATAATATGTTAAATAATTTAATGAAATTACAAATTTATTCATTATTAATTTATATAAAAAATACATTTCCACAATGCAAAGAAACAATCGATAAAATTATTGTTCCATTAACACAAAAAATTGGATCGTTAACTGATATCCAAGAAAAAATTGCTTCATCTAATATTCAATCAACACCATCAATATTATTTACACAGCAACAATTACAACCATCACTAGAATCACAACAACAATTACAACAACAATTACAACCAACACCAACACCACCAACACCACCATCAACACAACAAATACAAATATCATTATCACAACAACCATCAACACAACCATCAACACAACCATTACAACCTTCAACAATACCAACAACAATTGAAGAACTTGATATTTTATCAAAATCCATACCGACCAACCAAGCAATTAATATTCAACAAACAGTTGGAGCAGAAAATATAGAAGCAGTAGCAAAACAATCATACGAAAATATTAAAGAAAATGAACAGTCAAGTACAAATTTAATTTCAGATTTTAAAAATTTTAATCAAAGAGGTGGAGGTGAATTTATTGGAAAATATATTAATCTAGTTGATGTATTAAGTGATTTTTATAAAATATATAATACAGATTTGATGTTGAGAATTGTAACTATAATTTCATATCCAACAAAATTTCAAGAATTATGTAAAATAATTGGTGAAGACAAAAAAATTAATAAAACCGCTAATACAATATCCGATGAAATTTTAAATATATTTTTTACTAAAATAGATGGTAGTGTGGTTGAAATAATAAAAATTTTAATAAATAAAAAAGTAATTGATATTGGTCGTATTGATATAGATAATAAAATTTATTATAATCTAATAAACAATGGACAAAATAATGGTATATTTATTTTTACTTATAATTTGTTTAACGCATTATCAAAAGCGATGGAAGATTTGAATATTTATAGTAATTTCTTCAGTGGTATTGAAATAGCAGGACAGTTAAATATTTTAATATATAATAATTGTCTGAGAAAAATAATGTCATTAATGTCTGGTAAAGAAAATAGTTATTATGGATTATTTGAAAAAAAAAAAGAATTTATTCTTCAAAAATATAATGAATGTTTGACAGAAAACAAAAAAATATTTTCTTATTTAAGAATAAGAAATGATAATACAAACGCAATTATACAACAAAATCCACGTTATGCGTATGAAATAAATGCTCAAAATTTCAATAAAGGGTATTTTTATTTGGGATATTTAAATTGTGAATCAGATAATAATAATGTTCTATCTAATTGTTCAAATAATAAAGAATATTATTATTTTGGACCATATGATGATATTTTTGAAAAAAATATTAATAATAAGGAAATTGCTAAAAAAATTTATAATGACATATCTGATAGATTATTAATAAAAAAACAAGATATTTGTGTTATTAGTTATGGTCAATCTGGTTCTGGTAAAACAAGCTCGTTAATTTATTTAAACACAAAAGATAACATGACTGGTCAAGATATTAAAACTGATGGTGTGTTAGTTGAATTATGTAATAATGCAGATTTTATTAATGTTGTCACAAATATCGAAGTTAAAATGGTTAACATATATGCCAGACATGGTGTCGATATAAATTATATCAAACGACAATTTAATAAAAATGTATATGATGTTACAGATATATTACCTGCCGAATTCAAAATAATTAACATCGGAGGTATTTTAAAATGGTATAATAGTACAAATAATAAAAATTTAGGAGAATATATTATTGATATATTTAATGATCCACAATATAGACAAATCGAACCTACTCCAAATAATCCTGAAAGTTCAAGAAGTCATATGATAGTTGATATGGTTTTAACAATAAATGGAACTAACGAACCGAGACATATTATAATTTGTGATTTTGCTGGCGTTGAAAATAAATTCGATTGTGGTGATAGTAATGAAATACAGAAATTTGAAGAGTCATATAAATTAAATAAAAAATACGAAGACCCAATTAAAATAAAATTTAATGACTATTTTGATATGCAAACACAAAGTACAGAACATCTTATTAATCAATCAATAATTGACAGACAACAATATAACGTAAATATTTTAGAATATAAAAAAACACTAATTTCACAAATTAATTATGTCATTGAAATGCATAATTATTTACAAACAATTAATAAAATTGAAAATTTACCAGTTTTGAAAAATATAAATATTTTATTAACAACACAACCACAAAATGAACAACAATTTGCTTGTGAATCAAATATGACAAAATTAAATAATAATAATGCGTATAAAATAATTCAACAAATTTATAATATCAATGATATTATTAAATATATTAACGAGAATATTATTAACAGCATTAACAAAATAAAAACTGACAGCAATATTATTAATGCTATTAATAATTTTGAATTTCAATTAGCACTTCAATTAGAAAATTGGCTTGTTGATAATTATCAAATTAAATGGGATGATGTTATTAATTTGATGATAAAAATTAATAAATCATTGCAACGGGATACAATTGGTTTAACAAAATTGTACAATATGACAGACTCAAACCAAATCAAAATTGTACAGTCATATAACAACGGAAATACATCACCATTTGATTATTTTAAAAATAGTACAAAAACAGAACAATTCAAAAATTTGTTCGACGAATATGATGGTGTACTTTATCCAAAAAAAAATATAAATTTTATATTTAATTTTAATGCTGGTGGTCAATTATTTAATAATTTTAAATCTTTGGCATCGAATTATAGACTATATATATTAAAACCATTATTCAAAGATTTATTACGACAATTTAATTTTTGTGTTTGTAGATTTATAAAATTATCTCAAATAACTTACAATTGTAAAATTAGAAATAATGAAGGATTATTTATAAATCATGTATTATCTGATATTAGGCGCGACGTTCGACGTTTTATTATTAGTACTGTCAAACAAAATACAACTAAAAATATTGTTCCTGTATTTTTTGATAAATTACCTCATCCATATTGTGTTAATACAAATATAAATGATAATGTTTATGATACTTTTTATGAAGCATCAACAAACACAATATACGATCAAAATATTATTTTTGATATATTCAAAGATAAACTTAAAATTGACATTAAAAATCTAAATTTTATAATATACACACTAATTAATTTGACAAATAATAATAAAACTAATAACCCACCAAACCCACCTTATACTAATATCAAACATTTTATTTATTTAAATAATATTAAAAAACCATATAATCAAGAATCAGTTGCACGTGAATTTAATTTAGTATTTGGTAATAATAATTACTATAAAAATGATCAAAATTTCATAGCACTTGTAATATCTATACAATCACAAGCATCTCCAATTAATTTTAAAAATGAGGTTAATAAATTGATTGATTATGTAAATATTAATAATTCTGTTACTTTAATTGGTAGTTTAGAATCGACTGATCAAATACAAAATATTACTTATGACAAAGTTGTTTGTTCATTTGATAATGATTTAAAAAATATATTAACAAAATATTCACCTTTTAATATAAATCAAAATTATCCCCAAGTCGCAAATAAAGATAATAACAAAATTGAAGAATTAAATGATATAATTGATGGTATATTTAAATCATTTAAGGATCGTGTCAACAATCCGAAAACGACCATTTAATTTGATAATTTATACTTATTTTTTGTTATAATTTTTTCAATTTTTTATGAAAATATAATGAAAATGCATTTTCGACGTATTTTCATTATATTTTCATAAAAAATTGAAAAAATTATTGTATCAATATCTTATCAATATTGTTATTATTAAATAGACTTAACATGTCAAATCAAGAAATGAAACGTTTTGTTATTAAATTATGTCCCACCGACGAGTGGTCTGGATGTTTCCATATTAATGAACTCCCAGACGGATCTTTCGAAAATAATGGAGTTTTTGGTCGTGAACATATTAAAAAACGATTGGTTAATAATCAAAATATTTTAAACGAATTATTATTGGAAAAAATTGACCAAAACCAAATCACTTTTTCAAAAAAATCTGATGGTTATATTTATGTAGAAGATACTTCTGAACTAAATACTTCTTATTTAAATGATAAAAAAATGATAAAAAATATTAAATATAAAGTTAACTCATTTGATATGGTTGCGTTTTGGTTAAGCAATACGGCTTCAAATATTGTCCCAAAATATATTATTTATCCTCGCGTAAATAAAATTGCTTCAGTTCAACAAAACACATCACAATGGAATAATTTGTGTGTTAGCGAAAATTATGGACTTGTTGGAGTGAGTAACACGAATGAAACACAAGGGCGAGTTGTGAACGTCAGTGAACAACGCGAACTTGTTGGAGTGAGTAACACAAACGAAACAATCGAACGTGTTAATATGTTCCCTAGTAATCCGACACCTAATTTATTAATTTCATCCATCGAACCACCAAAACAATCGAATTCTCTTTTTTCTTCTGTTTTTAGTTGTAAATCATTGTCAACTATGCAACCTATTTATCAACCAGTCCCACGAAATATTTCATCACCAACCCCAATGCCTGTCTTATCACCAAATCCACAACCTATTTCACGACCAGTTTCGCCAATTTTACAAAATATTACGTCATCAAATTCATCGTCTAATTTATCAACGAATTCGCGACCAATTCAACAACCAATTCCGCCAATCCCACCACCTATTTCACGACCAGTTTCGAGACCAATTCCGCAACCAGTGCCACCAATTCCGCCACCAATTCCGCCACCAATTCCGAAACCTATTTTACAACCAGTTCCACAAAATATTTCACAACTGCCACCAGTTTCGAGACCAATTCCGCCACCAATTCCGCCACCAAATTCGCCGCCAAATTCGCCACCAACTCCGAAACCTATTTTACAACCAGTTCCACAAAATATTTCACAACTGCCACCAGTTTCGAGACCAATTCCGCCACCAATTCCGCCACCAAATTCGCCACCAATTCCGCCACCAAATTCGCCACCAATTCCGCCACCAAATTCGCCACCAAATTCGCCGCCAAATTCGCCACCAAATTCGCCGCCAAATTCGCCACCAACTCCGAAACCTATTTTACAACCAGTTCCACAACAAATTCAACAATCAATTCAACAACTAATTCAATTACCAACCCAACCACCAACCCCAAAATTAATTCCACAATCAATTATCCCAACAATTCAACCATTATATATAACACAATCATCTAATTTACAAACAGAAATATTCGACATGTGTAAAAAATATGTTAATAATGGGTTGGAAAATAGTGGAAATGAATTAGCAGATATTAAAATGAAAATTGATAAAATTAATAATCTTAAAAAACTTTTATCATAATTTTTTTAAAAAAAAATATTATATATTTTAATTTATTTGTTATATTAATAATTAAATTAAAATATGACGATAATATGTTTAATTAATTTTGCTAAATAAGTAATATGTTATGTTAAAAATCAATTGGTTGCGTATTTATTGAATAATTTATTTAGTTTATAATTATATTGGTAAGAATAATGGGGAAAAAAGTTAGTGAAATAGTTAAACAAAAAATAGTCAATGATATTGTCGAACCTGCTTATGTTAAAGATGTACAAAGTAATATTCATGGAAAAACTTGTTGGAAAAAAACAGGACAAATTTTTGAAGCATTTTCGAAAGTATTAGTCGCAGTTGGTGGTGTTATTAGTTTCTCTTCTGGTTACTTTGATTATTCTATTTTAGGTTTCGTCGCTGGTGCGATTAATAGTGGTAGTTTAGCCATGTTACAATTTTCATCTTTTGCTTATTCAGAAAATACAAAACAATCACAAGAACTTAATATTATTTTGGACAAATTAGATATCGACTCAATTCCTGAAATTAATAGAAATACTAATTTAAACAATTTAAAAGCTATTGATGATATTAACCAAAAAAAAGAAAATGAAATCGAATTAAAAGATGAGCAAATTAAAAAATATCAAAATATTATTAGTAAATTATCAAATAATTCACAAAAAGATGTAATAATTGATATGTCGACAGGAAATCCGATTGAAACCCCAACCGAGAAACAAGTTGAAAAACCAGCTGAAAAACCAGCTGAAAAACCAGCTGAAAAACCAGCTGAAAAACCAGCTGAAAAACCAGCTGAAAAACCAGCTGAAAAACCAATTGAAAAACCAATCGAAAAACCAGCTGAAAAACCAATTGAAAAACCAATCGAAAAACCAGCTGAAAAACCAATCGAAAAATATCAATTTTTGCCAGTTATAAAAATAGATGAGCAAGTACCAATAAAAGAACAAATTATTATCACAAGACCATCAAGTCCAAGTATTAATAAATAATATTGTTGAAGTCTTAATAATTATTAAGATTATTAATTTTATTAAAATATTTATAATATTTTTTTAAATATTGATAACCTCCGAATTGGTTTGAGTATTTTTTTTTTAATAAAACACAACCATTTAATTTATGTTTTATTTCAATTAATTTATTCGTTCCATAATTATGTATATTTTTATAACCATAATTAATTATTAATAATTTAATAATCAATTCAGTATGATATAAACCTGCATGAATAATAACAGGTTTATCTAAAGATATTATAATATTAAAAATTGTATACCATTCCATAATCGAATCTAATAAATTATTAATTTCATTATTTAATATCAAATAAATATCTTTCAAGTCATTCAATTTAGTACATAATATTTTCCTATACTTAAAAATAAATTTTTTGTAATTCCGAAGTAAAACATTAAAATGTTTGTTAAGTTTTTTATTTTTTTTTAATATATTGTTATAATTTTTTATTTTATTTTGTATGTAATGTTCTTTACACAAAAAAAAATCATCAATATTTTTTATATATGACATTAACGTTTCATCATTATTGTTATTTATTTCCCAACTAAATGGAATATAATAAGGTCTAATGTCGATCGCATTTATTTTTTCATAATTTTGTAAATATAAATTTTTTAACATTTGTGTGTGAGGGGATTTACTCCAAAGTTCTTTAATATTAATATTTTCTCGTGGTACTTCTTCTAATAAAATTTGACTAGTATTAAATTTACTATTTAACCAATTTACGATGTTAGTATTATTATAACAATTATCAAGAGTATCATGCATATCAGCAAATATGATAACCTTATGTTTGTTATCAATATTTTCTAAAATAGTATAACCAATACTCCCATAAATAATATTATCATTTTGATCCATTATAATATTATATATAAATAAAAAATTGAAATATTATAAAAAATTAATATTATTGTGTTAAGGAAAATGAATAATACCAGACACTTAAATTATAGATTAATTTTTTGTAGTAAATTAAACATATATTTTTATTTATTAAAATTAATAGATAAAATTTTTTTCTGAAATTTT